>Ga0214542_1001892_pt1 | contig 43303 bp, 26 predicted proteins | sample CNSS1metaG_FD_160096 | JGI IMG/M metagenome (GOLD analysis project Ga0214542, IMG submission 160096) | Root nodule microbial communities from cowpea collected in UCLA plant growth center, Los Angeles, California, USA - CNSS1 | ecosystem: Host-associated > Plants > Roots > Nodule | place: USA... | reverse complement strand
TGATTGCTAGTATCTTTGTTTATGTATTTAAAGCTTGCTTTGTTTTAACCATTCATTGCATGATATTTGGGTCATTAGGTATTGGAAAATATCTCTTGAAACCTAGAATTGGAACAAGATACCTAATAGAACTTGTATCTAGGAATGAAACTTGACCCATTAGTTGTCTTAAATCCTAATTTGTAAAGCGGGTTTGTTTATTTAGGGATTCAAGGAATTGACTCTAAATAAGGAAACCTAGGCTCATTCAACTAAGGGATTAGAGTTTGAGTAGACTTGTGGGTTGGCATTAGTAATTAATGGAAAAGAGTTTTATTGTTTAATATCAATCCATTGCATTTCTAGTCTTTACCATTTTCTAGAGTCTTCAAATATCCAAGTTCAATTTTACTTGTTTATGAAATATTTACTTTCTTGCATACAAAAATCCAAATTATGGATTTATTCTTTAATTTAAATTAGTTACTAATTACGCAATTATTTAGTATACACGAGTCTCTTGGGAAACGATATCCCGGTCTTACCGGTTACTACTTGCGCGACTTGGTACACTTGCCAAAATCTTAACACTAGCTATAGTCACTGAATCACACTTCAAATAAAAGAATTAAACATATAATAAATAAAATCAGGAAAAAATCACCCCATTATACAAATGCACGAGAAATATTAAGAAGTTTCATTCCTTACAGGGTAGTAGAACAAAGAGAGAAAGCTAATCGTCAAGAAAAGCTACCATCTTTTTTTAATTTCTATCATCTTGGATTTGTATCTTCCTTTATTTCTTAACAAATTCCTTGTAAAAAGAAAATTTTCAAAATCACTTTTCAAGATAATTCATGACCAGCTTATCCTTGAAATATACTAACTAGATAACTACCAAAGAGGTGATAACTTCCTTGAGCACTAGTAAATATACCACAAGCAAACCTTTCTCATTGACAACCAAACTGGACTCCACCCAAGGCCATTGATAACACCCAGCAGCAGTCTTTCCTTACCAATATGTTTCACCACTTGCCACGTAATCTCCATCTCCATCTCCAGAGACAAATTCCTATTTCAGTACTAATTTTGAAATCAAATTGATTATCCAATGCTATTTTTTTTTACATCAATTTGATCCTCCAACTGGTATCAGAACTAATTTGATATAGTTATTATTGAAAGGTAAAACGGATTAGAATTGTATCTTAAGAAGACCAAAATAAGTGTCTATTTATTATCTTAATATCTTCGACAACCACTTGCAAGAGATTCCACACAAACTTTCTTAAAGTTTAAATTGATTAGAGTAAAACACTAAAGTTTAAAACATTGGCAAATGGGCTGAAAATGTCTCTTTGAAAACAAATTATAAATTATATCTTGATTTTAAAGAGAGATTTTATAATAGAATCTTATGTGGGTAGCTCAGGATTGTTTTCATCAATATCTCCAACATGTGACAGCAAACATGAGAATTAGGTGGTCTAAAGTTGAGAAATAGAATGGACCTAGTTGAATGAATATGCAGTATTCAATCATCAGGACACTAAACAAAAAGGGTTAGGGAATACTGTCATTATCAAAAGACAAAAAAAGTAATTAGGCTAAAAAGCCATGATGATCTTTTTGCCTCGGGTGGTTTAGTCATTTAAAGTGCCTCAAAATAGAGGATGTATCGATGGCTGTCCCTTGAGTCCTAAATGTAAAGGACACACAAATACGTTCTAACCTAAAACTTCTATTGACATTGTGCTGAGGATTTTTTAGTTATGTTTGTGTAGTCATCAATTTAAATGTATTTTTTCTGCTTATTGTTGGTAAATTATATAGTGCACAAAATTTTTCCCTGGCAGCATTATTGCAAACAGATCTGTGATTTAACCCCTTCCCCAAACTTTTGTTTTCCTCTCCGAGTATTGATAAATTAATTTATGACAGTGTATTTTAGTACACAAACGGATAAAGCCATAAGGCAACTCTACAAAGTATGGCCAACATCTACAGAGATGAATCTAAACTATGTGTTATCTCTTTCCCCTGATCTAGTGTGCATGCTTTCTTCAAATAAGGGGAAAAAGATAGTTTATAAATCAGAGCCATATCTGTAAATGTTGGCCACAATTGTAGAATTGCTCCATACAAGTTGGCCCTTTGGGTTATATTTGTTCACATCATCTGAGGTTATTATGCTTGGATTATAGGTTTTGTTTTGAATTGATAGTGTTCCTTTGAGGTCAGAGTTGGACTTTTTGAACAAGGTTAACATTAAAATGATGAAACCTTAGCAAATCTGCTTTGCTATTCGTAAATTTAGGAATGTCTTAGTTTTAGGGATTTCTTTATCTGATTTCCTGAAGATTTTTTCTTGTTTTCCTATGATCTTGATAGATGGTTGGAAGACTTGCCACGTTGGAAAACCATCCTATGATGTCTTTGCCAGGAGTTTTGGGTTGTAACATGTCCACATTATTATTCTATAAATCAAACTACAAGAATATTTCATTAATGGCCTAAAAATCTCCATGTAATTATAAATTCAGAATATATTATGGGCTAAGAACTTACAGCAATATCATTATCAATTGTCTTTGGAATCCCAGCCACAGCCACTTGAAGACCACGCCTTTTAACTTCCTTCATAAAAAAGATGATTATATTACATTATTCCATAAAGAAAACTACATGAATGAGGGAATGGATCACGTGCAGTGACACTACCACGGCAGAGGATCTTAGCCTTTTATTAGTATACAATTTTATTATAAAAAAATAAAAATTAACAGTAGGATGATAAGACTTGACAATCTCATTTTTTTTTACTGCAGGAAATCCAATAATTAATTTCGTGAAAGTAACGGATTACCTCATAAATAAGTGATGCTCCTTTGTGCGTACCATCACCTCCAATAATGTATACCTAACATAGAAGATCAAATCATCTTTGGTTCAGACATCATGTCCAATTTTGATAGAAAATTTAAAACATTTTAAACAAATATACACCTGATTTATTCCCCTGTCCTCAATGTTGTCTACTATCTTTTGGGTATCATGTCCTCCACGAGATGTTCGAAGAAAGGTGCCACCACGTTTATGGATATCGTTAACCACTTTAGGCGTCAACATCAAGGTATTTTTTGAATAGAACCCTTTATATCCTCCCTAAATCAGTTTCAAAACTAACATGGTGACCAATAAGAACTCATTGCAAGATCATAAGAGAAAAATGCTAAGTTGCCAACAATGCTCAAAGGGCATGGGTTAATGAAACAAAAAGTAGTAAGTATTTACTATTTATTACTCCCTTTCATTCTAGTAGGAACCAAACTAGATCTGTTTCATGATCTTTTTATAAGAATCAATCTAGAATGTTCCTACATTAACCTTTTGAAAAAATATCCCTAATTATGAGTCAATTCTCATACATAGTAGTTGGCAGAAACCATTAGTCTTAGGTTCTTCTTAGGCCAAAGAATCAAACTTCACTTCTTCATATGCAGAGCATTTTTGGGAACTTTATTTGCCTATTCACATGCATAGCCAAGAAAACTTAAAGCCATAAACATATTACTAACCAGATACATTAAAAGAATTAAAGCCAGTAAATTATAGGGAAAACGAATAAAAGTATGTCTCATTAATGTTAGGGAAAATTTTAGGAAAAAAAAAATGTCTTTGGGGTAAATTTGATGCTAGTAACTTGGTTAATTACTTTATTCTTATGAATTAGTTAGTTTATTAAAAATGACTACATTGAGCATATTGAAAATATAAATTTAATTCATAGTTGACAATTAAGTAATTAAAATCATTTAAGATTGAGGAATCAATGCTTTAGGACATTGATTAGCTAGACCACCCTTAAAAACTGCAAAGCTAAGCTAAGAGTGGTAATAATATTTTAAAACTCAAATAATAAGACTATTGAAATTACAATTACAATACCAAACTTAAAAGTTGATAAAATATAAATTATTTCCCACCTCATTCACTTTAACATTATTTTCTTGTAGTACTAGATTTCAGGAAAGAAAACAGAAATAGGCGGGTTAGAAATTCCTTAGGCTAGTTAACAAAAAGAGACGTTTCCACAATGCAAGTAGAGAAGGTAATTTATTGATTAACTGTCTGGAACTAGTTTCCATAATCCCAACTAAGTACACATAAAATAACTTATTATTTCTCCGGCTCCCTTACCCTTTATAATGATGGTAAAATTACTTCCAAATTATCGTAATCGGTACTCTTCTTAAAGCTTGTAGAAATAATGACTGCACCTAGGCAATCATTTTGTCTATGTTAGGGGGTTGAGTGTTGGATAGCCCTAGCACCTAGTAGTAGCTATGATGATTAATCAACCTTTTTATATGCGTTTCATATCTATAAATATGACGAAAATGAGAAGGTTCTCTTAAGCCCTCAAAATATTTTCACTGTTTAATCTCAAGTTGGTACCAGAGCGGGTCGATCCTGCTCTGGTTTCTGTCTCATCTGGTCCACCACCATCTTTCACTGTTGTCCGTGGCTGACCAGCATCAGTCACTACCACTGTTTGCGGCTGTCCAAGCTCAGCTCATCTCTTTCTAGAACTACCCAACACTGTCAAACAACATTTCCCACTGTCCGCCGCCATCTGCAGTCGTCCGTCGCCGTCCACCGTCACATTTCCGTCCGAAAACCACCAAATTTGGACCGCCTCTCCGAGTGACAGCTAACCCTGCTAGTGCCGAAGGCAGACTCGTCGCCACGCACTTCATTTCCATCCACTGCAGCCAAGCGCGTGTCGTCCATGCGCCGTCGTTCAGTCACCAGTTTGTCATCGTGCAACCTCTATAGCTATCGTCGTAGCCTCCTCTGCCCGCTTTGACCTTCAAAACTTTGTTCCGGTGAAGTCCAGATGTAACCCTCGCAGAAATCTCCCTAGGGCATTCGAAAATATTCACTGTTTTCCGCAGCTCCTCTCTGTTTTTTTGTTCCCTTGATCAGAAATGGCAACTGGAAGTACTAGGAGTGGTATTTCATTCTCTGGAAGCCCCTGCATTACTTCCGAGAAACTAAATGGCCAAAATTACTTATCTTGGTCCGCTGCCATCGAGATGTGCTTTCTCGGTCAAGGACATCACGACCACCTTGAGAAAGATGGCAGCCATGTACCTACTGAAAACATGGTGATGATCCTTCGAGCCTTTTGACGTCCCTTCGATCCTTCGAGCCTTTTGTTGTGGCAGTCGGTGGAACCACAACTTTTGATGTCCCTTCGAACCTTCAAAACATGTCACTCGTTTTGGAAATGATATCGGCAAATGATATCCAACATCTCTATGATTCGGCAAACAAGTTGGCATCTATAAGAATGACCAACCATGATATGATCTCCTTCATGAATGAAGCTCAATCTACTGTGAAAGAACTGCGCATGTTCTTGGAAGTCGACTCTTTAAATGAAATGAAGAAAAAGCTTGACAAGTACTACATGGTGATGATCCTTCGCGTTATACACCTAGATTTTAATCATATCAGAGATCAACTTTTGACCTCTCATGAGGTTCCTTCCATGGACACCTTGATCACATGCATGGTTCGTGTTCCAACTCCGGAAACTTTTGCTGTAGTGGAACCATCTGTCATGGTCGCCACTCGAGGAAGAGCAGGACATGGAACTAGAGGAAGCGGACGTGGGCGTCCTCAATGCACGTATTGTAAAAGGATGGGTCACACTCAGGAAAACTGTTACTCCTTACATGGTTTTCCTTCCAAAACTGTCAATGTTTCTCAGGCTGAAACTACTGAGTCCAAGTTCACTAAAGACGAGTATCAAGAGTACCTATGACTCAAGTCCAACAGCTTGGCACAGTCATCTCAAGCTCCAAGTACATCAACAACTTGCATCTCTCAATCCATGGAAGGTCACAATTCATGGGTAATTGATTTCGGTGCTTCTGACCACATTTCTGGTAATACCTCCTTGTTCTCAACCATTTCATTTCAAGAAAAATCTCATTTTATAACCCTTGCAAATGCACCGAAATCAATTATCCATGAATTGTGACTTTCTATGGATTGAGAGATGCAAGCTGTTGATATACTTGGAACTTGAGATGACTGTGTCAAGCTGTTGGACTTGAGGCGTAGGTACTCTTGATACTCGTCCTCAGTGAACTTGGACTTAGTAGTTTCAGCCTGAGAGACATTGGCAGTTTTGGAAGGAAAACCATGTAAGGAGTAACAGTTTTTCTAAGAGTGACCCATCCGTTTGCAATACGTGCATTGAGAACGCTCGCGGCCTCCACGTCCACCTCCTCTAGGTCCACGTCCTCCTCTTCCTCGAGTTACGACCATAACAGATGGTTCTACTCGAGCAGGAGATTCTAGAGTTTCATGTGTTGGGACTTTTGGGACACGAATCATGCGTTGGATCAAGGTGTCCATGGAAAAGACCTCATGAGAGGTCAGAAGTTGATCTCTGATGTGATTGCGAAGAATCATCACCATATAGTATTTGTCCAGCTTCTTCATTTCATCTGAAGCGTCGACTTCTAGAAACATTTGAAGGTCTTCCACAGCTGATTGTGCTTCATTCATGAAGGATATCATGTCATGGTTAGTCATTTTTAGAGATACTAACTTGTCCGCCGAATCATATAGGCGTTGGATATCGTTGGCATATATATTCTGAGTCCTCTTCCAAAACAAGTGACATGTCTTGAAGGCCCTAAGAGATATTAAAAGTCTTGGCTCCACGGATTGCCACAACAGGGCACACAACTGAAAACCTGCTTGCTTCCACTGTTCGGCTTTTTCTTCAGGCACATGGCTTCCGTCTTTCTCAAGATGGTCATGATGTCCCTGACCAAGGAACCACATCTCGAAAGTAATGGAAGGACTTCCAGAGAATGAAATAGCACTTCCAGAGGCCATTTTTGATTAAGGGAACAAAAACAAAGAGCAGAAACGCAAACATAGTGGAGATTTTTAAACGCCCTAGGGAGATTTCCGCAAGGGTGACGTCTAGACCTCACAGAAATGGAGTTTTGAGGGTCAAAACAGGTACAGGAGGCCCGACGAGAGCTATGGAGGTGGCGCCGTGACGTTCCAAGCAACAGAAAGTGGCGCGTGGACTGCACGTGCTTGTTCGCAGCGGAGAAGACGCGATGCGTAGACGGGTGTCTGGTTCTGGCACCGGGGGCGGGGGGCTGTTGCTCGAAGAGGCGCTCCAGATCCAGTGGTCGTCGGAGAAAACTGAGGTGGCCGGAGACGGCGAACGGCGGCGAACAGTGGCGGACAGCGGCAGAACAGTGGCAGACGGTGACAATTTAGTGAACAATGGCAGTGGGCAGCTGCAGACAATAACAAACAGTGTCGGATAGCGGCGGACAGCCGCGAACGGCAGGAACAAGTGCCGGTGGACAGGACCAGACGGAATCCAGAGCGGGATCAACCCACTCTGATACCAACTTGAGATTAAAACAGAAAAAGATATGCTTGAGGGCTAAACCAGATCCCTCTACTATTCCTGATATTTATATAGATGATAAAGGAGATACAAGAAAAGTTAAAACATTAAAGGCTACAACTAGGTGCTAAGTGCAGAGGTTATCCAACAGTCAACCTCCTAACTTACACAAAATGATTGCCTAGATATACTAACTATTTCTACAAAATTACTCAAAAGTTTCCAAGCTACCTACTTATGACATAATTACATCTCATGTATGGTTATGGAAACCCTTAGGCAGGTACTTCACTTAAACAATCGGTGTATTTGATGAATTTTCAGTGTGGTCATTCAGTTTAGAAAACTACCTCAGATCAAATTAAAGGGTTCTGGTGTAGTTAGTTGAAGCAGAATGCATGCATGCGTTCATCTTAAAGGAAACCTCCTTGCCACTAGATTGTTAACGGGAACAATATACAACTGTATTTATGTTATGGTTTTCTCTTTGGTTAATTAAATTATTTTAGGTAAGAATATTTTTTGATTTGATGAATTTGGTTTTGGTTCCTATATTAAATTCATGAATTAGCCATCCAACTTTTGAAAATATGTTTGAATTTAGTCATTCTTGATACTTAAACTTAACATCTACTGGCAGTTTCTTTATCGCCACAAAATTAAAGGAATGACTAAATTCACATGTTTTTAGAATTTGAGGACTAATTAGTAACTTTAAGAGTACATGAATTAAAAACATATTCCCAGCTTATATTATTTTTACATAATTGATTTTTAAGTTTTCTGTTTTGGAGGATATTTATTATAACCTGATTATATTCTCAATCTTTTTGTAGATATTAGAGTTTACAAAGAACAGAAAGAAGGAGAGAGAGAGTTTAATCAGGATATTTCTTTTTATATTTCATTACATTTTGAATATGCTACAACAAAGATTATAAAGCTACACAAGTAGCTTGCTCTATAAGGAACAGAAACAGTTGCAGACTGTTACAGTTTGTCACACATCAGCTGGCTGGACCGAACTCAGTACAATATTCACGCTATATCTTGCTCTATCAAGCAAATGGTTATATGAAAAACAAGTAAAACATAGTATTACCCAAATCATTATTGAATTTTTTAGAAAGAATATTATTAATTTAACCATAGTCACTGAAGTCTTTAATTAACAAAAGCAGTATTATATCTTTACACATACTCAGAATATTATAATTTCACAAAAACTAACCTCAATCCCAAGTATATCTTGAACACCATACATGATGTTCAAGCCACAAACAATTTCCCTAATCACTGTATTAATTCCTGGACATAATCCTCCACAAGTCACTATGCAAGCACGTACTTCTTCTGGCTCGAAATAAATCTATTATTAGAAGAGAAGGCATCATCAGTTTTTAAAGATTACAAATGGATAGACATTTCCAAGCTTTATACCTTTTCTCGAGGTCCCGCACGCCGAAAATGAACTCCTCTCGGACTTCCTTTTTGAATAGCAACCTGGACGTGAAACGTTATAAGAAATGTAGACAAATGCTAAAAGACGGAGATCGATCAATCAATCATTTATAAAGAATATAATTCCACGAACAAACGCGGAGAGGAGTGTGTCACTTACATTTTCAGCAACCACGTCTTCTGGGCTCACAAAATTTTTCCTTAAAGTACAAAACAATTTTTATAAAAGAATCACGTTAAAATAATTAAAAGAAACAAAAAGTTTGGGAACTTGAAAATATTATCTTTGAAGTTATAATGCAAAATCACAAACATTATTAAAGCAAATTGCTAGAAGTGGACTTACTTTACAATTGAGTAAGCTTGGCTCTTCCTCAATGGATTTGGATATGACTACAAAAGAGGAAGAATGCATTAAATATTAGAAATCACCGTAAAGCTAGAAAAGAAGAAAGAAACATAAAGAAAAGAAGAACGAAACATAAAGAAAAGAAAAAATCACCATTATTTTTTTGAAAAAGAAAATAATTTACTTAACAAAGAGAAAAAGGACGAAAAAACCCACCCACCCTTCCACAAATATACTGTAAAGCGGCGGATATCAAACGATGTAAATTCACGGAACCATATGATTTTTCCCTCATGAGAATCTCTTCTAGTTTTATTAACATCCTCAAAATTCGATTTCTAAATTACTAACTTAAGAGACGGAAATAGCAAGTGTTTGCCTCAATGGTCTTTTTCATTTCTCTTCAATAAAGATTGATAGTTTATATTTTAAATTATCTTTTAATTTAATTCACATTGTTTCTCATCACTCTGCGAAACAAGAAATGCGATACGGCAACAGTTTTGGTGAAAAGCACGGGAAAAACGACTGGTACCGGCAAATCGGGAAGGAAGTTGGTGAGATGCGGAACGTCTTCGAGGATAAAACCGTCATTCTCAGACTGAGTCGAAACATTAACAGCAGTGACGACGGCGAGCTTGTTTTGGCGGGAAATCGACGACGGCTTCCGGAGAAAGGATGTCGAATTTCTGGAGAATCGCAACCGTTTCGGAACGTTTGGACGGAGGGAGAACGAGAATGGATGAAGAAGAGTTTTAGCGAGAGAAGACGAAGAGACTGAGAGATCCGTCATTGTTTTCTTCTGAGTTTAACCGAATAAGTTTTGCATTTGGATTATTTTTTTTATATATATATATATATATATATATATATATATATATATATATATATATATATATTATATTGTAATATTATTATATTATGGTTTCAGTTAGTTAACGAGAACCGGTACAAAACGACCTTTCTGTTTTGCTCTTAATATATATAAATATGAATAAATATAATCTCATTCTTTCCTAAAATTAAGAATGTAATTCAGGATGAATTATCAGGTAGTCCAGAAGATTAGGAACTAATTTAGTCAATTATTTGTGTATCTTAAATCTGTGTTCTGTTACGTGTCTATTTCATTTATATAACTAAATATACAATTATTCAACACGATAATTTAATTTAAAATACTAAATTCGTTGAATTGGGATGGAGATCAAGGACAAGTTGAAGAAATGGGATACTTTGTAGGATTTTGAAAAATAATTAAAATGAAGGCTAAACTTTTACAACATATTTTCAAGAGACAAGCCCTTGTTAAGTTCTAAAAAATCTAGCAATGGAAACATTTTTAAAACATGTTGAGTTGCAATGTAGTTATAGGGTGGTGAGAAAGGTAGATAATGACTAGAGATGGCAAATAAATTCATCCTTGAGGGTATTGTCCGAATCCGTTTCTATTTTGACAGGAAATCCCCGCATTGATCGGGTATGGGTATGGGTATAGGGAATCTCCGATATTTTCAATTGGGTATGGGGATGGAGATGACGATGAATATATCCCGCCATATCTTCATCCTCATTTAAATTATTAAAAGATTCACAATTAATTAAGTAACCTCATATATATATATATATATATATATATATATATATATATATATATATATATACATATATATATTCTTTCTATTTTTTATTTCTTCTAAATATTTGATTTGTCATGAAACTCATTCGCATCTCCAATATATTTTTTTTATCTTATCATAACCTTTATGTAATTATGTTAAAATGATGTATATCAATTAGAAAAAATTATGTCTAACATTTGAATATTTCTATTATTTTTTAATATTTTTATTTATTGTATATTTTCCTTTCACATGAGAATGTTTAATACTCTCAATTTAAGTGTTTAATAGTATAAACATTTCATTTACTAGGTAATATAAAAAAAATTACTTATTATTATTAAAAATTATTTTATTTCGCTAAAACAATTTTTGTTATTTCTCAACCATTAAGTATATATGTTGATATTTGAAAAGTTTTCTTAGATCTCTAAGATATTTTTTGTCTTATCATACCCTTAATTATACAATTGTTTTTCTTTGTGCAATTCCTTCCAATAGTCTCAAAATTGTTTATAAGACACACATTTGTTAATTTTTTAATATTTTTTTTTTGTTTATTTTGATCATGTAGAATACTATTTCGATAAATTTTATCTAATTATTTTTTATTTTCTAACTCATTACAATCATACTTTAATTTTTTCACTATAATTGTATAAATAATTTTTATTTACTACAATATAAAAAATTAATGTAATTGCCATGAATATTTTTTTATCACCATCCAACATATATTGGAGTTTAAAAGATACAAGATCTATGATAAAAAAAATTTATGTTTATTATTTGTTCTTTGCGTCATTTTTTAATCAACCATTGAGTATATATGTTGATATTTGAAAAATTTTCTTAGATCTCTAAGATATTTTTCATCTTATCATACCCTTAATTATATATTTGTTTTTTTTGTGTGATTCCTTCCAATAGTCTCCAAATTGTTTATAAGACACACATTGTTAATTTTTTAATATTTTTATTTTTTGTTTATTTTTATCATATAGAATACTGTTTCGTTAAATTTTATCTAATTATTTTTTATTTTCTAACTCATTACAATCATACTTTAATTTTTTTCACCATAATTGTGTAAATAATTTTTATTTACTACAATTACAAATTTAATGTGATTGACATGAATATTTTTTTACCACCATCCAACATATATTGTGGTTCAAAAGATACAAGACCTATGTTATTTTAATATTATGTTTATTATTTGTTCTTTGCATCATTTTGATCAACTGATGTATTATAACTTTTATTAGTGTATAAAAAATAGATTCATTATAATTTAAAAAATTGAAGTAAACAAACATTTAAAATATATTTTAATTTAAATATTTTTTTCTTTTATATTTTTTTAAAAATATTTTTTTCCTTTTATATCTTTTCATTGGATCCACGTGCAAGGGCACCAAATCACTTCTTTTAAAAGGGTAAGCAACACCCTAAAATAAAATGGGATTATTATTACTATTCTAGCTTCTTCTTCTCCATGTTTCTGGCAACTTGATGCTACTAGAAAAAGTGCCCAAGTTGTAGTTAAGGGCAACAAAGGAGCCAAACTAGGTGAAATCACAACAGCAAGAGGATTTGAAGGCAAACACTAGAGTAGTGGAGATCTTCATGTCACACCGAAATGCGTGGAAGGCAGAGGAGAAGCGTCTGGGGGCGTGTAACAAAGCTGAAGGATTGTGTGATGTGTCCCATGAATGAGGTAAACAAGCGAAGAATGGATTCACCTGAACTGGACCAAAAATCAATTCGCTTGAACCGTACTGCAAATCGGTTCAATAGACCGAACCGAAAATCGGTTCCCTTGAACCAGACCGCAAATTGGTTTGATAGACCGGACTGAAAAGCGATTTGATTGAACTGTGCCAGAAAAAAATTCAATTAAACTGGACCAAACACGGGTTCGCTTGAATTGGACTGAAAGTTGACTTGATTGAATTGGACCGAAAACCGATTCAACAAAACCACAACAAAAATCGGTTCACTGGAACCAGACTGGAAACTAGTTCGCTTAAATCGAATAGAAAACTGGTTTGACCAAATCAGAATGACAACCGATTGCATTGAACCAGACCAAAAATTGGTTTGACTAAACTAGACCGAAAATCAATTTGATTGAATTGGACTAAAAATCGATTCGACTGAACTGGACCACAAACCGGTTCGCCTGAACTGGACAGGAAACAAGTTCACCTGAACCGAACAAAAAATCGGTTTGACAAAACCAAATAGAAAATCAATTCAACTGAACCGGACAGAAAATTGGTTCGACAAAACTGGACAGAAAATCAATTCGACTAAAAACCAGTTCGCACATGAACCGGACCAAAAACCGATTCCCTTAAGTCGAACCGAAAATCGATTCTCCTAAAGTGGACCGAAAACCGATTCGCCTAAATCGGATCGAAAACCTATTTGCCTAAACCGAATCAAAAACTGGTTCGCCTAAACCAAACCAAAAATCGATTCAACTAGATTGAACCGAAAACCGGTTCAATTAAAATGAATCCTAAATCAACTCGATTGATTCAAATCGTATAGCAATTTGCATGAACCAGACTGAAAACAAGTTCGACTTGACCAATTTGAAAACAGGTTCGAATAAACCAGATTGAAAATAGATTCAATTGAACCGAACTGAAAACCCGTTTCCCTGAAGCGGAACGAAAAATCACCTTAATCAGATCAAAAACCAGTTCAATTGAACCGGATCGACAACCAATTCAATTGAAGTGGACCGAAAACCGGTTCAATTGAAGTGGGCCGAAAACCGGTTCGGTTGACTCGGAACAGAAACCTGTTCAATTAAAGCAGACTGGAAACCTGTCCAAAAGAATGAGGTGGACAAGCGGAAAATCAATTCTGACAATAAAAGATAGAGGAGAATTGGTTATGTTAAAAAATAAAGAGAGAAGAATCAATTCTCAAAGAGAGAGAGGAGAATCGATTCGGGGTCAAAATAAGAGAAAAGGTAAAAGACAGAGTGAAAAATGGAGGGCCAATGTGTAGTTTACTACAAGATGAGCTGACTTTCTCCTCTCTTCTCCTCACTCCAATGAAGGCACTCCTTTTCAATCCTATAAATTCGCTCTCTCATTTCTGTTTAAATTAGTTGACCCAAACAAAGGCTTAGTGTCATAATAACAATGATTAGAAAGAGATATAATGGAATATCCTCATAAACTTTTGCTATACTATTTTAGTTGAACATATAATTTTCAGCTCAAAATCATAGATAGATAAATTAGATGGCATTTCAATCAACACAACAGCATTACACTCTAAAAATCAAACAGAAAGCAGAATGCTATTTAATATTGAATTTATCTAAGCTCCTAAAACAAGGGCCGAGATGGCCATTGATTTTTCTCAAATGCACCTACATAGATTTGCTCCATTGCCTCCTCTCCTCAAACATGCTTCTTCGGCTTACACTCCTTCCTCAAACCAAGCCTTCATCTCTTTCAGCTGCATGAATTCTTGTATGATCATAAACCTTGGACTCTTATCTACCAGATGCAAAGAGATAATGGTCATTCACTTTTTTCACTATTGCTTCACTTCCTTATCATTAATCATCTGAACTGTATTCACTAGATTCAGGTAATAAGGGAACAGCAGCACAGCAGAATGACTCCTTGTCCTTAAGAAATAGACAACTACCATCCGAATTCCATTTCAGGTCAGTTATGGTAAATTGTGCTAGAGGAACATGAACACAATATGCACCAGATGGAGTCCACATGTATAAGTGAGTACTTCCGGTGCAAAGAACGAGGCGTGTGCATGTCGGGTCCCAAGCTGCTGCCCTAATAGGGTCTTTCTGGACTAAGATTGCAGCAAGCTCCAGGTGTCGAATATCCCATATCCAAAGTATTGTAGGCATACTATCATTGCGAGTGCATATGTATTGGCTATCATTGCTCCATGACAAAATGCCTACAACAATGATTCAGTCTCTTCAGTAAAGTAATATTGAAAAGGAAACTGATGTGATACATACTGCAGAAACCAAAGCATCATCAATGAGGAATATGAATAATGCAAAGATAGCAATAATCATGAAAGGTTGCATTTCCATATACAGTCACTTAATTAGATTACAGCCTGATCTCAACTAGTTCCGAAAATATCAGAAAATCACATCCACATCATGAAGTTTCACTACTTCCTGTTTATTACACAAATAATGGAATGAAGAACCATAGCGTTTCTTCTATGGAATATTGAATTATTAAAAAAGAAATCTCATAACTTATGGCGCATCTGAAAATTAGAGAAGCGTAGCTTACCAATTCCTTGTTTAGGGTTAGGTTTCTCAGCAGGAGGCTTTTGGAATGGTAGATTGATAGGAACTTCCATGACCTCATACCTAACTCTAAAGGGTTCTTCAGGAGAATCTGCTTTGAGTAAGAAAAATAAAAAAGTAACAATACAAAAGAATGTGAGTGTCATGAACCAACAAGCCTAAAAGCCCAAGCTGTTACGTAAATGTAGATAAATGGTTTCAATACTTTAATTCTCTGGTCTCTTGAATTAACTTATCAGACACAACCCCTTTTATGTTCATGAAGATATGTTATGTTATTGCTCAAGAAATCTTTATTGAAAATTTTAAACTAAACAAATCTAAAGGGCCATAATGCAAAGTGATTGTGCTTACCATCATTTCCTTGGGAAAAATCATCACTCAAACAAAGTTCAGACATGTCAAGTTGCAGGGGCTCATCTACTTCCTGCAATTTGAGGGACAAGGTAAATAATTTTTTCAAACTGTGATATCATCAACATGGGGAAGTGTCTTAAAGGAGTACTTTGAAAACAGCAGCATAACAAGGGCCACGAACTGTATACGGGTGCATTAGCTCTGCAAATGTCTTCCATGTTAGGTGATTCAGAACCCGCAACATTTGATCATAACTGCCTACTGCCAGAAACTGACCACAAGGAGACCAGGACACACTTTTAACTCCCAATCCACTTTCATATGCCTGATACTTGAATAGGCACCTTCCGTCTGGAGAATATATTAGAACCTATATCAAAGAAAGTTGTAAACTACAGCATACATTTCTAACAATAATTTATAGCATAACCAGAAGGTTATACAAAAGCAACAGAGTATAATTCACACTAAAATGTGATAGATTGTGTATATTGCAGTATGTGACATGCATGAAACTTTGATAATCAAATGCATGTACTTTAATGATGATAATAATGGAAATCTTTAATTGAACAAATTACTCTAGCATCCGCTGTGCAATGGAAACTAATAACCAGCTTGAGTTTGGAAACTAGAGTTTGAACGTCAATATTACTCTAGCCAATGGACCACAGACACTCATGATGATCACTTCACCTTTAGGGACAAAAACAAAATATCAAATTATTGAGGAATAATCAAGCAATTTTTTTAAAGGGGCTAAAATTAAAAATCACTATTTTCACCTTGATGAAAAATATATTTAAGCCTATGTTAAATCATAATATTTCACATGTTGAGAGGGATAGAAAAGAAAAATAGAACACATGATGGTTACCTTGTACTCAAGTGACGAATCCCATATCACTATAGCACTGTCATCAGGAGACCATTCAATATCAGCCAAGTCTAGAGTGTCAACAGCAAAATTGCCCATTATTTCCCATGTGTGACAAGATAACAGATTTATATAGTCCTTGCAATCACGCCTTGTACATATTGCTGCAAATTTTCCATCTCGTGTGAAAGAAACTCCTTTGGAAGCATGCTTTGGCCACTGTAGATGCACACAAGCTGTATTTAACAATGACCAAACAGTCAAACGCAACTGGAAATCTGAAGTGGTTAGTATGTGGCGGCTATCTGGACTCCACCTCGCATATGCAATACCAGCAGGTCCTTCATCTATCTTGCATGTCCATTCTGGTTGGGTTAGTGACCAAGCCTGTATCATCGGCTTTTTGTATAGACCACAAAGAATATATTCTGAATCAAGGGCCCATTCAATATAGCTAATCTTGTCCAAGCATGAAAACAACTGCACAACCTACATACGCCGAAAAAAATGATTGTAAACATCATTCATAAACAATCTGCATATATTTCTTTTTTCAAGAATAAGCTTGTACTTTAATGCATTAAGTAGTTCTAAGAATGATGGTTTAAGTCTAGTTCAATCTTACAGACCTATTGCACCTACATAATGTGGAATCTCTAACACAAACCCCAGCCTGAACAAGATATTTGTGAGTGGTCGATAGTGAGTGACACAATAGGCTTAATAAACTTCATTAGGATAAACTCCAAACCATCTTAGAAAATAAATTAACATCTAATTCAATCTTACAAAAACAACTCATATGGTGAGGTTTGTACTCACTTTAATACTCCATTTTAACTATATCTCTAGACAATATGAGATGTGTACCATTAATCAAGTCAAGAAACAAGAACATTTGCACTCACATCACAATTATAATTTGGAATAGAAAGAGCATATGGTAAGCACTGGTGAAGTACAGTTAGACATACAACAATCAAGGTGAATAATTTGATTACCAGCAGACTGATTTATGGTTTTGGAAGACTGAAGATTTTATTCCACATAATGGCATACTACTATATATATTCTCAAATGACATTCCAAGTTAAACTACAACTTAATTCAAACCCACGGTTCATTCATTCCATCTTGGAATTTGGATCCAAAGAGCAGGAGCCATCACAGTGCAGTGTTAAAAACCTCTGGAATTTAAAGTCTCCCTACCTCCATACTATCATTTTACGGTCAAATTTAATGTTTCTCTACCTAAGCCTGAATTGTTCAAGGCACCATTAAACTGCCTCACGTGCCTGTAAAATTATGATAACAGTACTGAAAATCTAAAACATCAATTTTCACGATAGCTAGTGTCTACTTGAGTTTCAAGTAAGAACTCCAACTTCATTATACAGAAAATCACCTCGCTCCACAGGATATCACCCCCTTTTATTTTCCTACAAATCTAAGTACCGCAGAAAGAACCGTCAAGCTTTGCCTCTAAAAGAAACCCATTACCAAAACTTCCTTACTCTTCAGAACATGCAAAGCTATAAATAAAAATACGTTTTTTTTGCTACTCGTGCATGAAAGAGAATAACCAAGAAACAATAAAAACAAAACAAAACAAAACCCCCAGATCCCGTTCCTTCCCACGAGTTCCAAGTTCCCAAAAGTTGAAATTCATAAACTGGGTCTCCGATAAGTGTCCCAAAAAACCTAAGTTCCAGAAATTCAAAACTCCAAAGACTGCAGCAACAGAACAAAGATTGAAAATTGAAGCAGTGTGGTTAAAAGGGTAACAAAAAAAACAAAACCTTGAAGGAAATGGTCTCCCGAATGACGAGGCGGTAATCAACGGCGACGGCGATAAAGCGAGCATTGGGAGAGAAACAACAGGGACCCGTTTGCTTGTAAGATTCAGTGAACTCCATGGATCGATTGCCACCAAATGGGAAATGAGGTGTTGATTTTGCTTCAAGTTTCAAGTTGGCACAGAGAAGAAGAAAACGAAGAAAGAGGAGGAAGGTGCATAATAAGTTATATTGCGGTGAGGGGTGAGTGGAGTGAAACCATCAAATGGTGAGTGACAGAACAGAAGAACATCGTAAGTAGATCTGGGAAAGGGAGAGAAACTGTCTTGTTGTCTTGTACCATTCGTTTGAAAGTGAGACAGACAAGATTTTAAATCCTTTTATGCAACCAATGTACCGTTAAATCATAAATCCATTTGGTGTGATGCTTTTTGTTCTTTTCCCTTCCGCTCGTGTTTGAACGGATAATTCTATTCAGTCAGTCAGGCAAGCTTATTTAAAAGGGTAAATGATAAAAGTATACTGCATTTTATTTACTTTACATTTACTTAACACTAACCAAAATTATATTTTTTCAAATAAAAAATAATTTAAGAAGAATTAAATAAAAATAAAATTATTAGTTTTGATTAGATGTTGGATAGGTATAGGAAAAGTAAAAGGTGTACGTACATATACAATATTCTTATTTCAAAATAGCCTAAATCTCAAAATAGCCTAAATCATAACTTTAGTGTTTTTGGTTAAAATATTTTATTGGTCCTCGTTTTTATAACAAAATCTCAATTTAGTTATCTTATTTTTAGTAGTCCCGTGACAAACCAAATAATTAGAATAAATAAAAAAATAGAGTATATATATATATATGCTTACTTAATTGTGAATATTTTAATAATTTAAACGGAACAAAAATATGACGAAGACGGGTAATGGCGGGGATATGTACATCCCTATAGCCAATTAAAAAAGTCAGAAATTCTTCATATCCATATCCAATCAATGCAAAAATTTTCATCAAAATGGGGACAATACCCACGAGAACGAGTTTATTTGCTATATCTAAATATAATATTAGTGAAAGAAATTTTCAATATAATAATGAGCTTTAAAAAAAACATTATTTAATTATAAAATATTGAAAACACAGCATTTAATACAATAACAACATTGTATTAAAGGAGTGTAAATCTTTAAAACATGACATTGTACCAGTTGATAATTGAGTTAGTAATGCAAATCTACTAAATTGATGTTATACACATGACATTGTTTTATTTAAGGATGAAAATAACTTTGACTAAATAGAAGTAAATTAAAGTTGTTTGGTTAAAGAGAGTGAATGGAAAAATAATTTAGAAGTAACATATCACATTATATTTTATTTTTCTTCTATCAAATACTTTTCCTTTTTTAAATATTTATTTTTTAATAATGTTGTAAAGTAATCAATTCATATAAATATTTGTTTTTTGTTGTAAAAATATTATTCCCATTAGTAATTTTTTTTTTCAAAAAAATTCAATCATGTTCACATACATTAGTTATAGATTGTGTATTCCGATTTGATATGGTGATATGCATTTTTTGTTATTTAAGAAAAATGACAGTTTATATATACATTATAATGAAATAAAAAACACATTTTCAACCGTTCTTCTAAAATGTTATTCCCATTATGCTGATTGAACATGTTTTGTTTTGCATTGTTTAATTCGTTCCACAAAAATAACTTCTCACGTGAAAGTTATAATTTTTCACATGAATCGAAAAATGTTAAAATTGGTCAAAAAGAATATGGAAATAGTTTTTAAATGTAAAATAAATAAACTTGTTTCTCGACTACTCTTGTATCTTAAAAAAATTGCATCAAGAGTTAATACTTTATTTGGGGTGAAACTAAATTAAACTATTCATCAAGGGGTTTAAGTTAGTTTGTTGAAAAATGTTAACAAGCCTGTAATGTAATAGAAGGCGCTATAATTGAAAGACAAAAATCCAAAACCCAAAATCTTATTATTTATTATTTACAAAGGAATTAAAAGCAGAGAGACGAGGAGTGATTAAGTTTTAACTACCAGGAAAGACAGATCAAGCTATACACCTATCCCCTAAGTAAAGTAATGATGAAGCTACAAATTGACAAAGATTGAATCTACACTACTGTTATCACTTCATAAAACTGCAACTGCCACTGCCATAAGGTATTATATACTCATTAGTTGTAGATTTTTACAGGCTTCTCAAGTGCGTGACGGTTCTGGAAATTTGAGAAATGATTGTTGTACACAGCTCGAACCTGCACATAGATATAAATGTAAAATAAAATACTCATGTCTGTATTAAAGATTAAAATTATCTTATATTGTTTATTTTACAAGATGTCTAATTCTTTCTTTAAGTATTCTTCAGAAAAAACACCTGAAGATACCCCGCTATAATAACAATTTTGCAATGGCAACTAGCTTAATCCTGTTAAAAGTTCCGATGATTGGCATATGTGTCAAGTCACAGGATAGGTTTAACATTTCATGTTCAAAATGAACGATATATTACACACTTTCACTCACTCACCTTGCTTCTTATGTAACATTCTTATTAATATTCTCAACAAACAAATCTCATTGGGATAGACTCAAATTCATGACTTTGATATCATATTAAGAAATTGACTTTAAGTTTAATTCAATTTTACAAAACCGACTTGTAGAGTGATGTTTGCATCCACTTATACAGAATGAAATCACCTTATTCCTAGCCAATGTGGAACTTCCAACAAAAATAATTAAACCATGGAACATGTGATTTAATTTGATCCTTAGTTTCAACACAAAAATACATTGCGGATTCAAGCCTTGCCCCATCTTACATTGCATATACCTTGTGGGTACATCTATATTGGTGAAACAGTATGATTCTAAACTTCCTCTCAACTTAATTTGAGAATTAGCTCCTCTAACCCCCTCAACTAGCACTAATTCAGAGACAAAAGATGAGCATTTAGGTATGTCTCTCCAATTTGCCCACCAAGTATGTCCAATACTAATGTGTAAAAGGTATAGAGTCATGTTAGAGTTTAAGGGTGAGACTGGAAAAGTAATTTTAGAACATATAGCTTGCCTTCTTCCGTGCACTTTTCTCTGTCAGATCTTCTAGATTGCTCTCACAGACTGTTGTTCTCAGAGAAGTCTAGTTCTATGTTGTATATTTTCTTAGAGGATAGAGGTAACAGAATATACTCAAGTAACCATGCATGCAAGTAGTATCTTTTCTTTTTCTATATAAATTGTATATATTTTATTGTTTTAACTACCCTAAATTTTGAATGACTGCATGCTACCCTAAATTTTGAATGACTGCATGCTAGATCTACATTTTAGTTTCCTTTTAAGACGTAATGCATATACCATGTACACATCTACATCGGGCAATATCCCAAAAGAAAGAAAGAAGCCAGTCCCCAACATATACCTGGTTAACCGCGTAAGACCTTTTTGGAGCACTGTCAGTATGTTCCAGTCCAAGATATTGCTCCGAAGAACCAAAAATCTCCCTTCTCTAAACAAACAAACAATTCAAATTTGTATTAACTTAATCATGTAGAAATCAAACAATATGCCTAAACAAATTCGATTCACAGCCTCAAACTCGTACATTCACAACCAAAATGAAATATCACACAAGAAAGAGAATGTTTGACAGACCTGAAACCGAGCAGAAACAATATCAGAATCTTGTAGGAATTCAGGACGATCATGTAACACAAATGCAAACTTCCACTGCAAAGACAAACAAGATGGGAAAAAAGCACATCAATTATGAAATAAAACTTTGTTAACACCGCACATGCACAGAAGTAATTAAGCAGGACGGTAGTTTACCTACAAGCAGAAAAAACAAATCGAACTTTATACATATCCGTTAATGTCTCAAAAAAGTTGACCAAGCTTTAAAATGCCAAAATTGTAGAGCAAATAATACATTCATACATACGCTTGAAAACTCCGCATCTGGAACTTGAAGCTTTTTCTGTATCCGCAATTTGACATCAGCTAATGTCTCACCCTCACGGATAACAAATAGAAAAGGATCTCCAAAATTCTGAATTTTCTGCAAATTCCACAAGTTTCAACCCACCCAAACAGAAATGAGAAAAAAGTGTTTGCAAAAAAAAAAATGTATCAAAGCAGAAATATGATTTAATTACAGGAAAAAATTATATTCGGACTGAAAAAGCACTAAGAAATTATAACAAATTATAACAATTTGATCTTACCAAATACTTATGAGAAGTGTCTCCAAAGAAATGATAAACATGAATCAACAGATCAAGATGGCCAAGATTTCTCTCTTCTTCAGGAATCTTCAATATTATAAAAGAATATTATATTCGTAACAAGAAACCAAAATGAAGAGGAATCATGCACTAAAAAATTAACAGCACGCCACAATAACAAAAAGACATAATTACAAATTCACACCTGGATAATTGTGCAGTGTGGCTGATAGTGGCACGACTACTATACTTAAATATTATGGACACAATTGCAAATAACGTATGCTACAATTTAAACGTCTGAACACCTAATTGAAGATAGATGTAGAAATAGAAGCAGCCGGACACAGGAATCAAGTGAGAACATAGTAAAGAAGTCACAGCTAAAGAAAAAGAGACAACAGGGCACACCTATCAAAGTACTCAACTATGACACAGCTGCGAGAAACAAATTAGATTTTCCAAAAACAGGTGGAGTTGGCAGACTATTATTGGATGATAGTTAAAGAGTTTGGGCTAAAAAAATGATGGGCTGCAAGAAGTGGGGTTTTTTTTGTGAAGCCCATACCACAGGTGCAATTGTCTAATACAATTCATATACAAGGATGGTTTTCAAACTCTGAAAGCCTTTGGAAACAGAAAACAAGCGAGAAGCCAATAGAAATCAACCCTAAGAGAATTGGTGGGAAGCCGCAGAACATAACAAGAAGTGGACTTTAAGTCTAACTCAACCCCACAAAACCGGCTTGTAAGGTGAGGTTTGCAACCTCTTATATACTCCAAATTGGTCTTATCTCTAAGTCGAAGCAAGACTTCCAACACAGTCCCTCACACCGAGATATAGACATCTCAAAAGTGGAACTAGACATTATCTCTTAGTCAAATTAAAAGCTTGAGAGAATAACTCTACTACTTATCACTAGTCCATTTGTGACTAAACCAACCATGAGGATGCAATCTAGTACCCCCTAAAAAGGTTGCAACTTAGACCACCAATTTAAAGCAGCTTTCAAACATATCTCAATATATAATCTGTGTGAGACTTATTTTGGGTTTTCGGGATTTGAAGTTCTAATTAGTTCCACAATTAAGTTTGAGGAATAGAGACCATGCGGACAAAGGATATGTGCCCATGCTTCTATTTTTATTTTTTCTTTAATTTATTTTGAGCTTTAACAACTGCCATAAATTGTTGTTCAAGATTAAATTACAAAACTAAATTACAGGGGTAAAAAACCACCACAAATTGCAAATTCAAAACAACCATATATCATGTCTCTAACAATGTCTACAAAGAGGGACTAAAAGACAAAAATTCTGAACTGCAGGGACTAGATATTTTAATTTGAGGGACAAAATTACCCAAGTTTGAAAGACTAAAATCGTATTTAAGCTTAAATTTATTATTTCAATATTAAAGAGATATGGCCAAGAGGCTTTTTCATGGACAAATCCAAAAGGCCGTAGATATTCAAGGAAAAGGACCATGATTTACTCAAACATGACAATCATGCGACATCCCAATCTTTTTGCTTAGAAATACATGTCACATGTCTATTGTCTACACATTTTTCAATATCAACACATTCTCTTCAAACAAGTGAAGGATGACAAGAACTAAAACAATGTCTATTGCACCCAAAATAGTATCTCCCTGATCAAGATGTTGTATTTGAATACTAATTATAAAAATAAATATAACAAAGGTAACAAATCTTTACCTCCTCTGCTCTTAAATTCCAATATTCATCACTAATATTCTCAATTGTTTCACTCGGTGAGAAAATCTGCAAAAGGTTTATTAGTTTTACAGGTATCCAGTTTGAAACTTCTTCATAAATTAAGCAGCACTTAACAAATGTCATAATAAAAAAAATTATTAGTTTTTACACCCAAAAAACAAAACAACTTCTATGCCAATGAATTTCCCTTATCCTGCATATAAATTGCTTGGAAATGGATATTTCAGTCAAACATCATTCTCATTAATATTGAGAAATATCAGTAATGTGAAATCTTAACTTCAAAACAAAATGAGTAACAATTTAGCTAGCGACCAAGAAATTTACGAGACAAGCCAGTAATTAATAGGACAGTAGAATTATACAAATTTTGATCACAGCTGTCTACAATAAGGCTACATTGCATTAGTGCAAATGAGTGATACAGATCAATTGATTTTCCCCTCATCACATTGAACGCCAATAAATTTAGTCAACTCAAGGAAATCACGCTTGTAAGACTAGCATTTGAACAAAGAAAACAAAAATGTATGATTCAGCACCTTGTATATCTTGTGATAGAAAACTTCAAGCAATCTTAGTTGTGCATCAGGATGAGATAAATCCACCTATTTGACAACATAATATTAATTCCATTACATTTCATATAGCATAAAATACAAGAGGTCGACAATACTTCAAAGGAATGCAACGGGGAAAATGCAAATCAGTGTTTCTTCAAATAGAAAAGAGGATAGTTAAATCCAGTCAATAACAACAATATGAACTAATCTAAAGGACAATAACAGCATTTTATTAGATAAAGGAAACACCCTTCTCGCACTATCAAACAGTCTCTCCATCACAAGCACAACAAGGCTTTTTAAATTTGAGTTGCATGAGAGAAATTTGGCTATCTGAGTCAAGTATACAAGGGGTATCAAAGATATTGTCTAACTTAGGAATTCAGTAAATTATTTTTTAACTTGGATTCCGAGAATTTGAATGTTCTTATTTTCCATCAGGAACCATACCTATTATACATCAAGGAATCCTAAAAATCTGGTGTGTAGTTGATGAAACCGGTTCATTGTCTGAAGAAAAATATCAATTGCTTTGCCAATGTGTTAGCATCCCACAGAATCCCCAGGTATTCAACAGACCAGAATTGTCCTCAATATCAAGAGTCAATTTTTTTTCTCAAACGATAAGTTCATTTCTCTGTCAACCAGAATTATATTAGATAAACTGAATATTGTGTTGTGGGTTGACCATCTTGCATGAAACCCAAACCTCCACGGTTGTTGGGTGTTCCTTCCATCTTTATTCCACCACTGCACCATCCACAAGGATGACTTCCTCTCAGTCTTCAAACCAATTTTGTAAGGTTGAGTTAGATTAATACCACTTTACAAGAAGGTATTAGAGTCTATAATAGATCCATTAAAAGGGTCACTTACCATGTTATCCATGTATCAAGCCAATTGGACGTGAGGGGTGTATTGGGAAGTCACACATCACTAGAGATAGTACCAAAATACAACATATAAGTGGGAACAATCTTACATGATAGTTTTGTAGGGTTGATTAGGCTAAACCTACTTTGCAAGACTACCCAAATGAAAATGTGTTAGCTCCTCTGCCCTGCAACCCAAAAGATTGTCTCCCCCTTGAAATAAAGCTCGTTTCAAACATTGAACAATCCATTGCATTCAGTACATCTCCGTCTCAACCTTTTCTCCTAACACTAGACCATCCCACTTTTTATTCTTGACCCAAAATGTCAACTTGTTGTTCCCTTAAGTATCCAACTAGTTACCAAGACTTTTGTCGCCTACAATGGAGATGTTTACAAGTATGAAAACCAAGAATTCAAATCGACCCAACCAATTTAAATACTTTACAGTTGGGTAATTTGAGCATTTAGATCAAACTCAACATAAGTCAATCTAACTCAATGCTCACTCATTAGGTTGGATACTGTTGTATTAAGAATTTAGTCATGGTAAAATAAAGCAGCTTACAAGATAATGTATCAACTTCAATTATATTGTTTACCTTTGACTTAATATCATTCAGTAAAACTTCCACTGTACTCTGTTTTGGTAATCTAACAGTAGAAATGACCACCTGAGAAATTATAACTCTCGTTAGATGTATAAAACTTAATATAACACAGTATATTGAAAAAGGAGAATAAAACCCCTAAGAATACTCACTTCATCCTTCGTAGCAAGATGGAAAGCAATTTTAAGAGTTTTTATGCATTGCAATTCTGGCAGAGGGATATCCAATATTTCATAGTACAGTATATCAGAAATCTACAAAAAAAAGAAGATAATTCATGATACCAGGAGCACAAGTAAAACAGAGCCATTTGGAAGTCTTGCAAATTGCAAGGATTTGAAATTATTTTTATCTAGAAAGATTTGGACTTGCAATAATACCTGATTGAGGTGAATCAGCATGTCAGACAAATTTTCAACTCCTTGGTACTTTATAGGCTGTGCTTTAGGTTGTTGGGAGTAGCAGTTGTGAGACGTAAGTCTGATTTTAGAAGAATCACTCAAACCAAGATGTTGAGCAACCTTCATAACAACATCATCGTATGTGTGAAGCTTTGACCTAGATGATCACAGAATGTATACGGATCATCAAATATAATTTAATTGCAAGAAAGGTCCACCCACATATCTTGATCAATGAAAAAATGTCACAATCAAATCAAGGTAGCATGGTAATTCGTGCACACAATTTTTTTAACTAGCACGTGAAACTTAAAATATTAAGATACAAAATTAGTAGTATGTACAAATGAAACTTACAACTCAAGACTGAATTCGTCCTCTTTCGGTTTCCCCAAAAATCGGAAGCGAACAACCTGAAAATCAATGAATGCGATATATTGGAAAGGAATTGAAACAATACCCCACAGAAAACTAGTCTCCAAAACCCAAAATTAGTTTTGCAATATTATTGCCATTTTCTTAATATTTTTTTTAAGAAATCATATACGCAAGTAACTTTCAAATTCACTTAAAATATGCAGCAGAAATAATCTAACCATCTGCAACGAAAGATCACCCAGTCATTATCAAGATTACATAGAACAACAAAGTCAACCAATCTGTTCTGAACAATTATCAAAGATCCCCAAAATAAGCCAATATATGATAGAGTACAATTCAAATACCACCATGTGGCAAAATCCTATAAAGAAATCAGTAACCAGAGTAAAGAAAGTATTGAATTATGAGTAACGCAAGTTTTCAAAATTATACTTGCTAACATCAGTGGTGGATTTATCGCCAGCCGCCATAACATTGTGCTAGCAATGCAGGATTTCCATGGCTGCCCATCGTGACTTCTTTGTACATTGCAGAAATGATGCGTACAGTCATGGGGAAAATCATGCCCCAGTCCCACATTGCAGGCCCACACCTATTTAGAAAGGAAGAAGTATTGGTTCATAGCAATCTGACCTAGACCTGAGGCAAAATCCTATTTTTGAAACTAGTGTGGGACCTTTAACCTGACCCACACAATAGATTCAAAAACAAAAACAAGTTGGGGAAATTTCTTCTGAGACCTCCATAGTTTTTTCTCCCGCCCTCATACTACAAAAAATCATTACTATACACTTGTAATGATATATCTGGACTATACTTCAGATTATGTAAACCCGAACATTCAGATTACGTAACTCGGAATATTCAGATTACGTTCTGGATTAAGAATATGGTTTCGAATATGGTAAACCGGAACCATATTCCAGGTTGTGTCAACCAAAATAGGATTACGTAATTCCGGATTACATGGATATATTTTGGATAAATATAGATTGCATAACCCAAAACTCATTACATATTCCAGAATATAGTTTTGAATTGATTATGAAGTGTTATGACAGGAACACATTGATCATTTGTTATATTATGATGGTGAGACAAGTTATGTCAATGTTAGGAAAAAAAACCCAAACCCAACCCAAAATTAAGAGAAGAAATAACTAAGCTAACCTTCGTGAACCAGTCATAGACCAAAAAGGCAAACCAGTTCAGCTACCTTAGCCAGCGCAGTCAACCACCAGTAACACTGCCACTGAATGCAACCTATTCCTCTGCCATATGCAACTTGTTCAGCTGCAGCCTACGGCCTTTTCCATAACCATCACCCACTGCCGGATTACCACTTATCCCCCTTCTCACAGCAAAATCCCCTGGCCCAAATTATAAGCTCCCCACTTTTTTTTTCTTCTTTCTCGTTTTTTATCCTTCTTTTCTTCTCCACACTCCTTCTCTATAAAACTGAAACCCCTCAACATCTATAAGAAAGGCTGTTCAACTACGTTGGATTTGCTCTGAATTTATTGTTATTTAAATTTCTAAACTTGCTATTATTATTAATTGTATCATTGTTTTCCTTATTTTTGCAATGTAATTATAGTTCTGCATTTTCTATTCATCTGTAAGTATATATTGTATTTTTTTTTTGTTTGCTATGCATCCCTCATAACCTGTAATGACTTCAATATATTTCGGAAAAGGATTAAATACAAGTCAAACTCAAAAAAAAAAAAACAGAGAAGTAAAGGGGAAGAGAACCTGAAATTTTAATTCTTATGTATATATGTATCACAATTTATAGCTATTTATAGTACAACTACAAACAGTTAGCTAGCAGCTCACTAACAATTAATATGCCACACTATTGAAATATCTACATAGAATCAAGCTTCAACCATGAGTTAAATTTAACTTATGCAACATAAGCTAAAATCAACAATTTTAAAGAAGTTTAATGAGACAACTTTTATAAAATTTTAAAGATTTATTTATGGGAAAAGTTCAATCATTCTACCTTCTAATTTTCTTTTACAACATGTATTTGTTGAAAAGTTTATCCAAACAGTGTAATTGCATTCAGCCACATTCTAGTTTTCAAGAAAAAAGAAAAAGTTTCCTATTTTAGTTTCAAATTACTGGCAAATTTGCCCGTTTAAACAAAGTTACTAAAATAGTAATGGTACATATGCTTTGGCTAATACAAAATAATAATAATAATAGTAGATGAGCTTGATTCCTGCATAGCATTTCACTAATTAAAAACATCATTCAAGATTTTTTTAAGGGCTACAAACCTAAGAGAAAAAATCCAATTATTTCTGGTAACAGGTTTTCGGCCCAAATGGAACTAATAATTACAAACAGCACAGAGCTTTGTACAAGATATGCAATGATGGAAGAGGAAGGGAAAAGAGGAAGATGGCAGCCATGTATATTTTTCCTTGCTTCTTCTATATGTTTTACCTCCTTGAATGTCGCTTAGTTTTACAAAATTGGCTTAAAACATGAAATAAACTTCTGTCATCAAGGCAAGGATGCAGCCTGACTACAATACTTTTATTTTCAGAATCATGTTCAGTATTGCTGTAAATGCTGTCAGATGGCATTGTTTGGCATTTAATTGTAACAGGTAGCTATTGGTTAACTCACTGCCAGACTGGCAGTACTGAGTTATATACTATTGTACCCTAACCAAGATGGAAATCGAAAAAAAAAACTGAGTCCCGGAAAGTCTTCATCCATTCTCCATTCAATTTTAAGATTTTCTATTCGATTCTAAAATCAGAAGAAATGTATGCACACTCAGTTTTATCAGTATGAGTATTCATTACCATCCTTTGTGCTTTCAAATGCCCGGCCAATGTTTCAATGTTGTGTTTATTACTTTTTAGATCAGCAGATTCAATCAAAACTTGACCAAGAGGTGAATTTTCAAGTGCAAACTTGAAAAATTGATGAAGGTCACAGCATTATACTTATCAAGCATAATTTTTGCAGTATCAACACTTAGAAGACAAAGTATTTAAAATTAAGAATTCAAATTTTCAGAATTTATAAAAAAGTTTTAATTTTTATTTTAAAATTTCAAACCTGACGGTTGTGCACATATTCCAAGAACGAATAAACGTTGTTGGGACAGTGAAGCTGCTCACCACTTCCAGCTTTGGGGAATTTCTGGTAGCAAATAATATCACCATCCTCAAGCTGCCAAAAACAGAAAGAAGCAGAAGTTGCAAAAAAGTAGGTTCCCCAATAGAATACAATTTAGGATGGAGATGATTGTTTGTAATAAACCGCCAAGGCATATACTGAAAATTCACTCGAATAAAAAATCTACAGTTAATCACATAATTTATACCTGATTGTCACGATAAGTCATATTCCTATCAACATGTTCACACATGACACGAGGTTCAAATTTAATTTCCTGGATGAGGACAAAAGAATGAAATCATACTTACTCTTCCTTTAGATTGCAATCACGAGAAATAATGATACATGAGATGCATATCAGCTAACCTCAAATAGTTCAATTTCTTCATCAACAGCAAATCCTGCCATTCGTTTTAGTGTAGACAATATATCCAATGGCTTCCCACTACCTTTGACATAAAGACTCCCAACATACCTGAGAAAACAAGAAAAGGCATTAGAGTAACTAAATGAAGCCTCACTCTAAAATGTAATGGCAAGAGCAAGTACCGCAGCTTTTCCTGAGAGGGATCATAAACTTTAAAGAATAGCAACAAATCTTCTTTTGTCTTCACAGGAGGAGGACAAAACCCAAAACCCTAATTCATTGTGCAGAAAATAAATAACAAATCCATGTCAATTAAAAGTCACTACCAGACCATCGAGAACTAAGGTGAAAACTAAAAGAAACAACAGTACCGGATTTATTCCAAATTCCAAAAATAATGTCAGCTCTGAATTATTTCCATTAATGGAAACTTCTGTCAACTCTCCAACCTATAAATGATCAGCAAAAAATCATATTCTCGAGATAGCAGTTCAAACAATGAAACTTCACTACTACTCTCCAATCACCTATTTTAGTTTTATTTTAGGTTAGCGTGTAACAAAAAAAGTAAGCAATCAATATTTGTCTAAAGCAGCAGTAGTATACACTTCTTAGTTCAAATATTGTTTTTTGCAAATTGATATTGTCAAAATTCAAAGGGAGGACCACTAATTTGTCAGACAGAGCAAATATGACACTGTAATTCAAAATCTGCCTCCACACAAATATAATTGGGAACATATGAAAATAAGGGAACATCCAGAAGATCCGTGGACTTGTAATAAGTACAGGCAGGAAACAGTATTATGATTAGACAGGGAAGCCTCTGAAGTTCCGGGAATATTTAGTAGGATCAAGAAATAAAAAAAAAAAATTAAAAATAAAAACACATGATTAAGGTTAAGGTATATGCAATATAGACACACATAAGTATACAATTTAGGGACACGGCGTTGGAATTTGGGTGAAGAACTCACCAACCGAGTTTCCTCACTAGATGTCAATGGTCTATTTAGCCGATATGTATAATTTTGCCGCCTTGCCCATAGCCAAAATCGTTGACATGGGACAGGTATACGAAACTCTCTAGCAACTTCTTCCTGAAAAAGACTTCATTGTCAGAAATATAAGAAGAAATTCAAGAATTAAGTTCTGTTTCAGAAAATAACAAATGAATAACAGATCAGCAAATATGAGAGTACACAGCCTGTAAAATAAATATAACTACTTGAGCAGAGTAATGAATTATTGCAAAACACCTCAGTTAAGCTTTTCACTCAGTCAACTTCAAATGGAAATCCTATTGGACCTCATTTTCCCACCTAACTCCAACCTTAATTCAATCATCTTTGCCAGGTGACACATAGTGGGTGGTTCGACTGGGTCCTTACTCGTACTTAACTTTAACTGATGGTGGCTGGGTGACAGGATTCAATTGGAGCTGATTAGGTTTTGATCTGGGCGGGTGCTTTTTGGGTGTTTTCACTGCAGCTGTGTTTCAGTGCTTTTGTTGTATTTGAGAGGTTGAATTGACTTTTTTTCTTGAAGATAATTCAGAATTTTAATAAAGACACAACAACGAAAGTAAACGGACAAAGATTAGGTATTTTTTTAGGGTATAAAAACTCAAATAGAAAAAAGCAGATGATGAAGGCAAAAGGAAAGAATGCAAAGGGCCGCCAAATACCTCTACAAGACAATACATAACACAGAATAGCAATCACTTCATGGGAAAAACCCAAATGATTAGCCAAAAACTAAATCTTATGTGCAAGGAAACATTCGGGGGCACAGAAAACGCCATTTGTATTTGGTCAACCAACTGCCAGTGGTAAGGTAGCTGTCGCCAAAACTAAAAGATACCAATGATCTAAAAGAAACACATTCTCAAAAATTAATATACAATGGGCATAAGAGAAACCCTACCGCAAAGCTTACCAAGAAAAATGAAGAAAATGACATAAAGAAAAAAGAAATTTCATACTTCCATAGCCAAACACTAAGAAACTTGGATGAAGAAATGATTTTCCCCTTCAGTAACTTATGTCTTATAAATTTATTCATATAATGCATATAACTCAAAGATGAAACATTTTCCAATTGAAAATAATTTGAAAGGAAAAAAGAAACAGATGGAGCATCGAAGACCAAACATGAATATTTTTTGTGCAAACAAAATGACAAAATAATAGCTCATACCTTAACCGACATAAATGGCATTTGTTTTTTAATGCGAAAACTCCATACTTTATCATGATCAACTAGATCAAAGAATATATCCTTTCCAATCTGTGCACACATATCATCCTCACGTGCAATCTGGATCCAATAAATAGTATCATTGAACCAGTTCTTAGGACCCATGCATATCAGAGAAAGCATATAAAGATAGAACAAACTGAACTTAGATGGGAGGGAAAGCTACAGTTGTAACCTTTACGATGGTATACAAGTGAGCCTCTGCCTTTTCCTTCCTCTTCTTCTCTTTTTCTTCTTGTTCTTTCTTTAATCTAACCTAAAATGTAATTTTAAATTAAAAAAATTTTGCATCAGAGAAATATAAGAAAAGTAATATGACATCAATGAGTCAAACATCTTACTCTTAGGTGTTGGGCAATGTCCTTCTCATCCACGTTACAAATTATCTTATCCTTGTCACTGTCACGAATATAAACAAGCATATATGCATTTGAGTACTTTGTAAATTTGAAGGGAGAGTTGTTGAACCCAGGGTTGATATGAGGTAACTATAGAAAAGAAGAAAAATAACAAAAAAAAAATTGTGACGACAATGTTAAAAGAAAAATGACAAAATCAGTATCCAAGAATAGATGATAGTGATCAAGGATAGTATTAAGTAATACCTCTTCTTCACCACCATACTGTTCTTCTATTGCCCTCTTTGAATCTTCTCTTGTTACCCGTTCATCATCAAATTTAAACCTGAAACAAGCAAGTTATGTGCGCTTTTAAATAAGAAATCAGTTAAGAAATAATGAAGAAAGATGATAAGGGAATGACTACCATGCCTACAGGTAGGACAAAAAATATTGCAACACAAACATATATATATATATATATATATATATATATATATATATATATATATACCAACCATTTAGCTCAATGAAAACCAGCACAAAAATGTTAAGCATGACAATATAAGGACGTAAACTCTCATGCTAGCTATAACTAGTGTGATAGGAACTTTTTATCGAACATGATAAAAAGCAATACTAATATACAATGGACTAGGGAAAACTAAAAAAGGTTAGCAATTCTTAAGGACCCAACAAATCATCTTCAGGATCAGCCGTTAATAGCTCTAAAACACACAAAGCAACAAGGAAAAAAGCCTCCTTCTGTTCCCACACAAATCCTGAAATACTGAATTGGGGAAGCTAATGAAAAGGTAACACTTTTGTGTTTATTAGTTAAAACATAAAATATAAAAGTATATTTTCTCAAACCAAGCAGAACTCAATTACTCACCACTGATTTGATAGAGTTGGCCTAATATAAGCATAATAGTGTCCACCATGAACGCCACCACTGTGAACCAAAACACTGAAAACAAAAATGATGATGCAGACAAGACCCATAAGTATATGATCAAATAAATGAAAAATCACAATTAAGAAAGATATAGGGCAGCGCTAACAATCAAATTCTAAATCTCTAGTTAATTTTCATATCAATTTTTGTCATAAAATAAATAATTCATTAAGATGAACAGAAAAAATTGGAAAGAATTGAGGACAAATAGTCATGCATAACAAAAAAGATGTATACATACAAAATATAGAGAACAAAAAAATTAAAAGAAGCTATAATCCTTGAGATAAATCTCCTTAGAAGGACCACGTATTTAGCCAAGCAAATCACCATTGTACCACATGAGTTCCAATTTTATCTTCAAAAGATAGACAAATGAGTTCCAATTAGTCCATGACCATCTTACCGTGTATAGAGGTACACTGTGCTCTGACAATGAATTCTATTTTCTTACCATATTAATGAGTGAGTGTATCCATCACATCACATATATAGCCAGCAGTTAACCTCAAAATACTCTAAATAGATTCCAAAGAAAAATAACCAAATATCCTAAAATTTAACATGCATAAGATTGTAATAATACACTCTTGTAAGTCTACAAGTAACTTGACTTGACATGGCCAGCCAAATGTATAACCATTCAAGTCAAAATTGTAAACCCTATACAGCTTCTTACCTCAAAATTAAGCCAGTTTCAGGAAATTCTACTCGGATCAAGCAGCATCAAAACATACTTAACCTTTTAACTCTTTATGTTGTGGACCGAACAATCCCCAACCAATTTATTTAACACAATTACAAGATCAAAGAAATACAGAAAAGCCATGCCAGCTACAAATATATAATGATAACTGTACAGCTACAGTATATAATATTCCACTATATTAAAGACTACTCGTGAACAGTGTGATAGACTTACACTGGATTCTCATAAAAAAAATTGAGAAAACCTCAGTCTACAGATGTAGCACAGTGTCCTTTAGTTCAAATTTCCCACCTTCTCTAAGACTCTTAAAGTGGAATTGTTGCTAAATGCAGACTGTTAAGTATTTTCAACCATAAGTCACCACTCTGCTACATGGTTAATTCCCGATCACTTGATTTATTATGACCATGTGGCAAATAAGGTCAGTGCAAAGATATGGGATTCAGGGTGTGCTTGAGTAAATGTCTTAATTGAGTGCTTACTGAATAATTTTTTATCATAAAAGCACTTGTAAAAGTTGTTTTCATAATTGAAGAGAAAACAGAGTTAAAATGTTATTGTATAAGTTGTTTTCGTAAGTTTTTTGAACATCATCTGCTATTTTCATAAGTTGCCCTGGACTTGCACAATTGTTATGTCATGAGAAAAGCCCTGTCAATAAGTTATTTCAAATTCACCCATAGTGATTCTGTTTTTCACTTTCACGGTATAGAAGTGACTAAAATTCAAACAGCACTGAGTGTAAAAAAGTTGTACTTCACTTTGAAGCTTCCCACATTTTTATCATACCAATTAAATTGAAGCGATTTTCATTCCAAATTCTGCAACTTGCAGTTTTCCACCTGTCAGACTAATGTAGCCTTACTGCCTTAGTTTCACAGTGCAGTATATCATACAATTCCCAAAGGACCAAAACAGCCATTAATCATAAAAAAATAAAAAAGTCAACACAGAAGTACATGGAATATTTCATTGAACAGAACTCAGCCAATTAAAATTTGAAGATGTGGGAATACCAATACCTGTGAAGAGTATAAAGGTTGCGAATGCTTCTATTTGCTTTCGAAGACAGATACTTGCCATTGTCCCTATCGAGATCTAGTTGCAGGGGGAACTCATAGTAGTCATTGATCTGTTGGAGATCAAGTTGATGGTTACTCTTAAAGGTGCATTAGAATAAAAAGTAAATTTAGAAGTACACTAAAATCTTGGGAGTAGGGGATCACCATACATGATATACAAGGGAAAAAATTAACAATTTACAAATGAACATCAACATCTAAGAGAACATCAATTACATATTTTCCTTCAAGTAGATGATACTTAATTGGTAATTACATCATCATAGTATGTACAAAACAGAGGTAAGCCAAAAGAATATTATTGACCAAGTGGGTAACAAAAAACATTCTATCTTACTCTTACCTAACCCAGCTCTCCCACCAAACAGATCATTTATAAACTAATGGGAAGGATAGGAATCAAGTCTATCAAGGCTTAATCAAGTCCTAACTATCTTAAAAATTTGGATATTTTTAATTAAGTCCCGGTTAAAAATTTATTTTTATTGAATGCTCAAAATATTTTTTATTTTCATCCAACACCCTGCAGTTTGATTTTGCTGCCAACGAAGATGACCTGGTAATTACTTCCATCTTCCCATCTCCAACTTGCCGATCAACTTGCACCTTTTCTCTACAATCTCCTCCAACTAGCCAGATCAACTTGCTCATGAACAAAAGTTTTAATTTTTAATAGGAAGTCAAATTTACGAGGTGCTTAAAACTTAAGTAAGCTTAATATCAATATGATTTATTTTACTGAGTTCATCCATAAAGAGAACAATTTATTAAGGGACAGTGTCTCTATGTTTCTATATAACACATGATTTTAAGTCTCCTACGAAGCTATGACAGGTAAAAATTACTTTGAAACATACAAATACATCAAAAAAAGGAAAAGAATTTATGATTCTATTTAGTGCTGACCTTTACCATGGTGTCTCGCATAAAATCATATTCAAACCGTTTCAGTTGCAGCTGAAGAACAGGTGGAAAATCAACGAACAAAACACCCTTCCTAGCCTCCTGGATGATTGAACGTAACAATAATGAAGAAAAATACCAAAATTAACAATATAAAAGAAATAGCTTTACAACAAAGCACAGGAAAGAAAAAATAATTCCGCAGGTACCTACCATTATGCCATCATGAAAAGCTTAGATGTACAGAGTATCACCTCCGTAAAAGTCAAGGCAAACCATACAAGTAAAAGTTGGAAAAGATTTCTATTGCTCTCCATATCTTCGCTAAGTGTATCGTTCACTCACAACACAGGTAGAAATTTTTTCTATAATTCTCCTTTTCTTCACACGGCTTGTTTCTTTTTTTTCTAAAGTATAAAAATTAGAATAAAAAATAAAGAATTTATTCGTCAATTATAAATTTCTTTTTATCCATACACGAATTTGAATGTATCCTTATGTGATGTTATCCACAGCCTTTTTTATTTATTTAATATATTAAAGAATCTCAGAAGTTTCTTTCAAAATAAAAACTTTTCACTTGCATTTCCTTTCTGCAAAGTAAAACTTTAAGAAAATAAAGGAAAAAGTTAAACAAAAAAGAGTGAGGGTCATACAAAAAACAAGAACAAACCTACGAGATCTAAACAAAAAACAAGGTAAGAAATTCAGTTTGACAACCAAAAAAAAAAAACTTGGATTTAGATTTTACCTGTAAACCATGCCACTCAGCATGATACTTGTTATCGCCTTCAAGCTGTTCTACTTCAACATATTTGTCAAAAGAATCGTAAATGTTCTGACATCCTTTGACATCAAGCTGAAGATCTGTGATAAACGAAAAAACATAATTCCGTAAGATATAAGAACATGGACTTATGCAATAAACAGCAAGCTCATAAATTGTATACCATAGAATGATTCTTCTCTCATTGATTTGTAGTCAACATTGATGCAATCAATATAGTTCATGTGGTGACCTTCAAACAACTGCTGTATGGTGCCTTCAACAACAGTTCCCTGAACCAGAAGCAAATCTGAATACAATTCTCTCCTTAACAAGAGAAATACAAATTCAAACATTGCTGCAAGTAGTTGCCAAGAAAAATACTGTACCTTCATTTTGTCTTCTAACTTTTCACAAAGAACTCTATTAAGTTCTTGGACATCATGCTGCAAGAATGAATCATGTGTATCCCATCCAAATGACTTGGTTAACTCTTTTGTAGATACACTAGTGTCATTATGCTGCAACTTGTAGAATAAGCTCTGCAATGCTAGAGGAATGCTCCTTAATGGCATGTCATTCTCAGTTGTAGGCATGTGGTACAAAGCCTGTTAATAATAATAATAATAGCTCATGTAAGATACTTAGTTTTGTAAGAATAAATACGATCAAAGTTCGTATAAATAAACAAGATCTACCACAGTTTACTGACTAACCTTTCTAAAATAAGGAATGTGATACAGTGTCTGAAGAAGTGAATTCATGTAACAAGTAGCTCCTTGGTTTTTCAGTCCAACATAACCAGTTTCCTTTTTTGAGTCATGTGACCAGTAATCAAGAACCTTACGAATAGCAACATCAGCTTCAACTATGCATGTATCATTAACACAATAACCTCGGCTAGGATCACATAATTCCGTAAGAGGCATGAAATTAGTGAAACCCCAGTCACTCTCACGAGCATTAAATAGATGCTGTGATTCTGCCATATGCAAAAAAATAAAATAAAAAATCAATCCTTTCCTTCAATAAAAGAGAAATACATCTGACAAAGATAAGAAAATAGCTTAAAAACAACCAACCAAACAGCCATCTGACAAGCAAACTACATTAAAGAAACAAGCAGAACATCAATGACTAAACATAACATGAGGAGAGCTATTTGTCAAAATGGGTAACCCGACCCGGCCCGGCTCGACCCATCATGGATTGATCACTTAGTAAGCCAACCCAACCTGACTCACTTATTAGCGAGCCAAAAAAATTCGAACCCGGTCCAGCCCACCACGGGTTGGTAGGTTAAACCGGTTGGCTCACAAGCTCACTTAATTAAAAAGATACAATTTTTTTATTTTTTTCAGTCAAAACTAAATTATAATTCTAATTAAAATCTAAATAAACTTCAATACAATCCAAATACAAACTAAAATCACAAAAATACAAATTATCTATGTGTTGGCTAAAACAAAACAACCTAATTTGTGTGATCTTTTATGTGCGGGTTGGTGAGCCAACCTAGGGTTCTAGGTGAGTCAATTCAAAAATCAACCGTATTGAAATTTATAAAAAAATTTCAACCCGACCCGGTCCGAACCCGTGGTGGACCGGGTTGGCTCACATGTTCCAATCCATTTTGACAACTCTAGGGAAAGACATTATAACCGAGACAAATTGGAACCAATTCAACTCGGAAAACCTGCTCAACGGAAGAAGAAAGTTGTGGTCTTTAAAGGGACCATTCAGGCAACATGTCTAGCAAGTGTAAGATCTTAACACAGACTCCTCATAACTAGGACTAGACATCTCAGGGGTGAAGTTTGCAAGATTGCACATCTGTGAGTGACCTGACATCAGTACTCTAGTTTTAAAATATATAATATAACAATTTGAATAATATCAATAATTGATATTATGACTAATAAACTTCAAAATGATTAATAACATGAGAACTGAACACTCAACACACGGGTATAAAATCTAGTTTATATCCTATCAGAATTTAGGTCTCAACTATAATTTGATCTTAGAATATTTACATATACAGAAAATAAACAAAAAAGAATAACATAGAGCTATTTTAAGTTTTAGCAGTCTAGGAACCACCTTTGTTTCCTAAAGTATTGTTGTACAGACAAGAAACATAACTTGTATTCAGGAATTCTGTCTCCATTAAATTCAATACATTGTGCACAAAAGAATATGCCACAGTTTCTGATTCGGGCATATGAAACACCAAATCCACACCCAAATGAGGCAAATTCAATTCCTCCATTTCTGAAACCAAGTAATAAAGAGAATACATTTTTGTGAGGCACTTGTCACAGAGAAATTACCTTTCCTGAAAGAGTATTGAGTATTGAATTGATTAACAACAGTCAAGCAAAACTGGGCAAATCTACTCCATCCAGGAGCCAACGTCATTGAATCAGCAACATCTAGATACAGTGATAAATGATCAACACTATTCCCCTTTGGAAATAAGAGTATCTGCCTGCTCATTGCAAATAATGTCAGTCAGTACCACCATTCACAATGTGAAAAATTAACTACCATTAGTAACAAAAAAACACAGGCAAAAATTCTACTCACCATTTATGTCCCCCAACATAGAAAACTTCAGAATATACTTTCCTAGCAAGCCTCGAAAAATTCTTAATAGTCCATGTGAATCTCCCTGATGACAGACTATCCACAGTTTGTGCTTCAGCAGAACTCGAGCTTTCTGTTTGAACAATTAAAGAAAAACAACAAAATAAATCAAATCATTGATCAACTATGCCAACATTAAAATAATTAATTTCTTACTGATTTCTTTCCATAAAATTTCCTGAATATCTGAAGGTCAACAAGCCACAAGAATGAAAGAATATTGACGCTAATTGCTCACTTCACCAATCAAACATGTCAATACAATGCAGAGAACAAACATTCAGAAACAATTACCCACCGCAATCAAGCAGATCCACATATAAACAAAAATGGTGGAAAGAATCTGGAAAGTTTAAAAAATTACCCACCTCCCAATCAATCAAGATCGCAACGCAAGGCGAATGACAAAAAACCTAGAATCTCCAATTGCACACTACCCCAATCAAACACTCCATGCAATGCAGAGGAGAGATTCGTAAAAATCGGAACTCACTACCAAAGTTAAAGAGAACAAGTAGCACTAGGACTGGGTGGAGCTTCATTCGAAGCCCGATATAACAAAGCAATTTTTAAACTTCTGACCAACATGCAAGCCTCAACAACTGAAATACTAACAGAATCATTGCTTCCACACAAGAAAACTCAGAAGTATATACCAAAATGCAACATTGATTCCTAATTCTCTTGCAATTAAAATAAATATCTTAATATCGTTTAAACACAGCCACTCTTCTCATACTGTTAACCTTTCAACCCGCAAACTACAATTCACATTTGCAGAATTAAAAAAGAAAATCGAATAGCGACAATAAGTTCCGCTTCATTCCAGACTCCGCACACACCAGTGGTGGACACATCATCATTATCAACAACAACATGATCAGTAACATCGTCCTCATTTTCTATACCTTCCATCTCGGGAGCATCTGGAATAGGATCCATCATCACCTCGTCCTGCTGCTGCACCACATCACGAAATAACAACAGCGTCAGAAACATCAGCCAAGAACGAAAAAGAATCTAGCAACTAAGCAAAAGAAGAATCCAAACAAAGAACAGGCAATGAGTTCAATTGAGAAGAAAAAAGAATTCGTATCGGTGATTGTCATTCAATTCATATAGGCGATATAAAGGAAAGCAAGCGAGTGTTGATTATCACGTCTAGTGGCAGAGGCGGCATTGTTGTGGCGTGGCGGTTACAATTGAATGAACAGAGAGAACAGAGTGCGACACTGAAAAAACCAAAACCTCACTGAATAATAGGGGAGAGTGACGCTAAACAGTTATAAATATAGAGAGGAAGGTTACAAAGAAGCAAATGACGTATATTGATTGATACAAGGGACTTGTTACTTGTGTTAGTCAAGTCTTTATCAGTATCGGGGATAATTTGGGAATTCTAAGCTAAACTACTAATACTGCTGTAACAAACACCCTATGTGTACTCTGCCATACTCTTATGTGTCTTCTTGTCATTTCAGAATTTAAATTTTTTATGTTTTTAATTAAATATATGTTATTTCATTTTTTATTGATGTTATTTTTTTTATTAATGTTATTTATTTGATTTAATTAAGTTTAATTTTTTTATAAATGTGAAAACTTTTATTATTGAATTTTATAATATATTGAATATTTTAAAAAATTATATTATTAAATAAATATATTTAGTTTTTTTGTTTATTGACTCTAAAATAGTTATTTTGTGGCCTATTTTATAATTTTATAATTTTAATATTATTTTATATTTTGTATTTTGTATTTTTATTACTTAATAATTACAATTTTGAAATTCTATAAAATTATATAATAACCATTAGCTTACGTTTTTTGTTTTTTCTCATTGTTACGTGTGTTGTTAATAGGGATGTCAAAAAAAATTTGTATCTGTGAGTATCTGTGGATAAAACCCGCAACGGGTAGAAAACGGATATTAAAAATGGATATCCGCTATCGAGGGTATGGGTATTTTTGATACCCGCATGTTAACGGAGTGGGTACAAGTATCATAGTATTCGTACCCGTGGATACTCGTACCCGCTAAACTTACCCCCTTGACATTCTTCTCTTTTCTTTCTTTGAAATTGGGTATATACATCAAACCTTATATAGAGAATGATGTTTATGTTATTTTTGTTGTCAAATAATGGAATAAAAATAAGAATACTTGGCATGTGACAATTGAGATTTATTATTTGCTTATTTTGTTTATTTTGCAGGAACCCATAAGAGAAAGTGAATTTGTTGATCAAAGCACTAATTAAAGAATTTTCATTGTGTTGAACGCCATTTTATATTTACTTTTACAATTATTTGGACTTTATTTACTTGAGTTTTATTTTATATTTATTTTATTTACAATTATATCAACTTGAGTTTACTTGAACTTTATTTAAAATTTATGACAGTGATGTATTTTATTTTATTTTATTTGAATCTATGATTAAATATTTATTTTTTAATTAATTTTGCAAATACCCGTGGGTATCCGTGGATACCCGTGGATATAAAAAACATAGGCGGATACCAGCACAATGGATATCCGACGGATATAGGTACGGGTACGAGGCATATATTTATCCAGCGGGTAGGGTACGGGGGAGCTACTACCCGTACCCTACCCGCCTCGTTGACATTCCTAATTATTAATACACTTTAGCTATCAAAATGAATTGGAATCCGCAAGCCAACCTGGCTCATCATGGGTTTGGGCTAGGTTAGGTTGAAACTTTTTTATAAATTTTAAACGGGTTAATTTTTTACCCGACCCACCTAGAATCCGATTTATCCAGGTTGAATCCGTAATGAGCCAAGTTGGCTCACCAACCCATAAATAAAGAGTCATACAAGTGTTTTTAATTATATTGGACTCTAAATTTGAGTTGGGCTAGTTTGTTTTTTTAGCCAACACACTGGTAATTTGTATTTTTGTAATTTTGGTTTGTATTTGAAGTTTTAAATATTTTTGGATTGCATTGAAGTTTATTTAGATTTTAATCAAAATTATAATTTGGGTTTTTTGAGACGGAAGAAAAAAAAAAAATATATA
>Ga0214542_1001890_pt1 | contig 43337 bp, 18 predicted proteins | sample CNSS1metaG_FD_160096 | JGI IMG/M metagenome (GOLD analysis project Ga0214542, IMG submission 160096) | Root nodule microbial communities from cowpea collected in UCLA plant growth center, Los Angeles, California, USA - CNSS1 | ecosystem: Host-associated > Plants > Roots > Nodule | place: USA... | reverse complement strand
ATAAGTGTAACAAAAAAATGTTACTAAATCTAATAAATCCTGTAGTGATTATTATATATATATATATATATATATATATATATATATATATATATATATATATATATATATATATATATATATATATATATAACACTAATGAAACAACCTATTATGACTTAATAGGTTTAAAAGTAAACATTTTTAGGAATTGTTAGCCTCACTTTTCTTTCTTTTTCTTTTTATAATTTTTTAATATATTCACTACAAAAATTCTAAATTTTAATTGGGGTTTATTAGGAGGGGTTAAAATAACCTCAAGTAAATTACACTCGTAACAGGAGTTTTCAAACCCTTGAAAAGTAACAGAGGTTTTAAAATAACCTCAAGTAAATTACACTCGTAACAGGGGTTTTTCAAACCCTTGAAAAGTAACAGAGGAGGTTTTTTAAATGACCTTCACATTGAAAAGTAACCCTTGAAAAATTGTATTTCTCTCTCACATTTTCACAGTACCACCTTTTTCAACTTTTCGAATAGCTTTTCGTCTTGCTTCTGTGACCTATTCATTCTCTTCTCTTGCCTGTGTGAACTAACAGGGTCCCCATTACTTCATCTCTCAATCTCAGTTAACAACCTTGTGTTTGCCCTCTCTAAATCTCAATAAAAGTTCTTTCATTTTGCCCTCTCGCAATTCTAGCTTCCAATCCCTCTAGATTTCTCTTTACAAATCTTCATCAGTGAATCGCAACTTCAAATTGGTAATGACTTTCGATTTTTTTTCTCTCATTTTTCCTCTTTCATCCAAATTTGTTATGCTTTGTGTGATTGCAGGTTCAGTGGCTCTGGTTTGTGCGTCGCAGGTTTGGTCGTTCGTGTTGTCTCTCAGCTACTTCACGTGTTCACAATTGCTTCGCAGGTTTGCTACTTGACCTAACCTAAAGTTATTACCAAAATTGAACAATAGTTGTGTGCGTAGATGATATGTTTGTGATTTCCTTAGGTTTGTCTTGTCATGGAGTGTTATGTTGTATTTGGATTTTGGATATAATTAGAGTGTATGAAATGGGAGAAGAGGAGTGAGAGAATGACCAACTAAACAGACACAAAAACAGAAACAAAAGAAGTTGGGGGAAGCAAAGTATTGCTGCACTTTTCAAATAATATTTTTTTTTTAAATTAAGTCTAGGAATTAAAATAATACTCCTCTAAGTTGGATTTGGATGCACCTTCAGCCTGTGTACTCCTTAACACATATAAACCTAGCTCCACTTGCTAATTCTTCTATTGCTTCATCAACAGTCACCTACACCTCATTCTAATTAAATTAAATTTGATTGATAAGTATCGAGTTTGTGAATTAGCTGTTAGTGACTGGTTGGTCTCTACTTTCTCTTTTGTTTTTCTAGCTTAAAACTCCATCTCTTCACGTTTAGCTGAATAAAAACACATTGTATTCTATTTAAAGCTTGAAACTGGAATTTCAAGTTCACTAAATCAAGAAAAAAAACTAGATGTTAGCATTTATATTTCAGAAATGATGTTAGCATTCATATTTCATACATGATGTTACTTTTTCAAACATTAAAACATTATTATTCCATCAATGCATTTAGTATATATATATTCTCATATATATATATATATATATATATATATATATATATATATATATATATATATAAACTAACGAAAAGGACTTATTGTATCAAATTTCTCAAAATAAGAACCAAATTGAGATGAAAAAAAAATAGAAGTACCAAATTAATATTTTACTACGAAAATGGAGACAAAATATATAATTTAATCTTTTTTAATTTTGTAAATATTTGTGGCAAATATAAAAGTGATATAATTTATGATTATTATTATATTTTTGCTTCAAAAAACTTATATTTGTTGTAGTGGACTTACGCCACTTTATATATATATATATATATATATATATATATATATATATATATATATTAATTTGAATATGTCTCTAATTTGACATTAATTGATATTGAAGCACATGACATTTATATTTTGTTATCGCAACTTAATATGTTAATTAATAATATTATTGAATGTAGCATATAATTTTATATAAACAAAAAATATCTCGAAAGGAAGATGGTGGTAGCATTGTTGAAGAGGGAAGTGTTATGAGATTGTTTTGTGCAGCATGTTGAATGTTTGCCATTTGCGCCCACATTACAGTTTATAATTAATTGAAACTTGAAAAACAATGTTTTCGCACGTTAATTATAGATTTTAGATCTTGATTAGAATGTGTCAAGTCCTTTTCCTCGTACAGAGTTCGCCATATTTTGAACAAGTAGTTCAAACATATCTTACTATCACCGTGTTCTAATTTTGACCATCTTGTAACATTCTTTTTATGGTATTTTTCCCATGATGTCCACAAGGTTGGCTTAAAGATTCTCAGTTCTAACTAAGAGAGATTATTGCAGTTTAATTAGCAGTTTTAGATAAAAATAAGGTTATCCGATTCTAATGCAAGAATAAATTATTATTCAATTTTATTTAATTTAAAGACAATTTGATCCAATTTGTTTAAATTAAATTAAATGTGGACTTTATTTTATTTTATTTTTTATGAAAATGTTAATTATTTTATATTTAATTTGACAACTAATAATAATTAAACTGGCAGGTTTTGTTTCTACCCTATTAAAGACCTACCTCGTCAATTTAGGCATGCAAATTATTTTTCTTCTTCTGGGAAATCTAGACTTCGTAGAAAGTATTTTTATTTGGAAATGTGGTTTCCTCCATAGAAATGTAAATATGTCCCCAATAAATATGTTGTCCCTATTTAAAATTATTTTTTACACTTCATGTAAAAATATATATTAAAAAAAATAATAAAAAAAATATATATATATATATATATATATATATATATATATATATATATATATATATATATATATATATATATATATAAATAAAGTAGTTAAAAAATTTTACTAACTTTTTTCAACCTATCATGATTGAGCATCTCAACATTAAACATCTACTCTTATACATAATACATGATCATCACAAATTAAAACGACACAAATAGGGTAAAATAATATTCTTTTAAGAATATACTACATTTGTAAAGTCAAAATGCGCACAATCACAATATTTATATCGTAAGACCCAGATGTTACATATATCAAATCCATAATCTAATTTAACATCATTTAGTAATGAGATCATTTAATCATCATGATAATTAATTCTACTTCGAAAAAATTTGTGCATTGAGTAGATGTAATAATTATGCACATCACTCTCACAGAACTACATATAGGTAGCTAAGTTTTTCTCATATGACAAGATAAATACCTTATAACTTACTAGATATGGTTCTTTTTCACATCACACTCTATATTATAGCAACATTCATCAACTCTCACCACTTAATATTTTCTTCTATGTGAATCCAATATTAGTAAAGTCATGATAATCTCTTATGAAATCACTATTCAGTGCATAACCTACAACCTTAATTTCAACATAGTATTTCCTCTTTGAAAATAACTACATTCACATCACACAAATATGAACAACATATAGTAGATTATGGGCACACCTCACGACTCTATTCAACCTCACAGACACGAGCACCAAATAACTGTACCTCTAGTTCTACTCGACCATACACACACAAGCAGTAGATTATGACTCCATCATACTGACATTACTAAGCCTCACACAACATCATAAATCATGCATATATTCTTATATCAAACAATTCATCATCCATAAAACTTAAAGCACTTAAACTTATTTTTGAAATTAAATTCACTGATGTCACTCTTTAAAAAATATCCCTCCTCGCTCAACAAGCTCACATGCTCACCCAACAAGACAATTGTGGGAGTTTTTAAAACTAAAACTCGCCTAATGAGCTTCTTCTCTAGCTTAGCGAGCTACCTCTAATGGTATACTCGCCTAGCAAGACTTGACTCGGCCAACAACCAATCCCCTATAAGTTATATGAACTTTTAAAAAATGGATTTGTCTTAGAGAAGGGATTGAATTGCCTAATAAACCAATACTAAGACCTCTTACCAAATTTATTCGCTTAGTTATACCAGACTTGCTAAGGCGACCAAGTCATCATAAGCTCTCGAGCTTTTATATAATGAATTTTGTTCAGGGAGGGATTTACTCATCCAATGACCCAAACCCTGTGATCCTTATTAAAAGGCTCGCCCAACGAGTAAAACAATATTGTTCTTTGAATTTTAAAAACATGGTTTTCACTCAATGAATGGATAACTCACCCATCAAGTTTGCATAATTCAAAAATCCTAGCAAGTATATTTGTCTATTAGATTGGCTCAACTGAGTAATTGTATCTATTTTTCTTACCACCATAAATACTTATCTCAAAATATATGTCCCAGTGATAAAAACATATCCTAGTAATCCTAGACAAACAAAGATTAATGTTGAACACTATTGAATCACATGAAAACAATTGTTTATACATGCATGCATAACCTTCCAAAATGACTCAAGAAAAGGGTAAAAGATGAACTTACTATGATGAATATTCTAATTGGACATGATTTTGTCCTTTTTTACACAAGGATTTCTAAGGCGAACTTTGATATTTAAAAAGATAAAAAGATTCATTAGAATCTTAGAAAGATGTTAGGGAGAAAAAAAATAGTTTTAAAGAGATAGTGGTCTTTATAAAAGGAAACTTGAATAATCAATTTTTCTATTTATAAAATCAATTTTTCTATTTATAAATCTGACATTTTAGCAATAAAGTATTCAAACTCCATCTATAAGAGGCCACTTCTACTACTAACCATTTCCTAATGTTACAACATTAGTATTATTTGAAACTTAGCTAGATCTATTTAAAACTAACTCAAGTATTATTTGGGTAGTAGCCACTCCTTATTAAAATCCTAGGTATTGTTTGGACCGCAATCATTCCAAACTAAAAACCTAGGTGTTCCTTAGACCATAACAACTCCTAGCTAATTCACTAACTATTATTTGGAACACAACTACTCATAGAGAAAATTGAGTATTGCTGGAAATACAGTCAGTCCTAGCTAAAATCTCAAGTCTTATTTGAAACACAAACACTTTTAACTAAACATGAGTATTATTTGGAAAGCAACCACTCTTGACTAACCCAAAAGGTTATGTCTTACGAAGGATATAAGATAAATTCATTCTTTTGGATTGCTCTTGAACATGAATAGTGTTCTATCATACAAAGGCTAACTAAAGAAATTGAGCTTTTTCTTGTTGCAAGACTTTCATTAGTATTTTTTCTTTAAAGAGATCTTTTATATAAGTAGCTTAAGAAGAAAAGAGTTGTTACCCTCCTTTGTAGTCAATGTAAGGGTCTTCTTCTACTACTTCTTCTTGTATCTAAATGTGCTTTAAGGGTTGACTCAGCTCAGCTTAAGCCTAGGCCAACTCAACTTGATTTTGGCTTGGATTGACTTAACTAAACCTTGGACCCAAAGCGACTTGGCTCGACCATTGATCTGTATCGACTTAACTCGACCTTCATTCTTTCAACCTAGGTTAACTCGGCTTGACCTTCGCCTTAGATTGATTTGGATGGGTCGACTCGACTCAACCTTCATGAGTGAAGTGGTAGTTGAGTGAAAAGGAGTGAAATTTCAATTTCTTTCTTTTTTGAGTGATTTTTATATTCTTTTGTTTTTGTTATTTAAAATACCTTCTACAAATTCCTCATTTTCAATTTCTTCATCAAAACAAATCATTTTACTTCAAAAAATTTCAAATCCTCCAAATAAATAAATTACCCTGTTAAATTGTCTTGTTCCAAACAAAACATTAACCTTTACGACCACATCATCAGAAATCCACAACTTATTGCTACTTGAGTCATCATAACACTATTTATCCTTTATAAAATTGATTTTCATACCATCTCCCAAAACCCATCCAGTATTTTCTTTGATTGTTTGCAGCAAATTTTTGAAACTACACCAAACCTATGTAATACACATATATAATCAATAAATGAAAAGTAGAAAAGTTTTTAAAGTGTTAGTAATGCTTTAAATATCACAATTTCTAATAAAATTCCACTATTTTCATCGTGGAGGGTGTATTTTGAACAATAAAGTGCACTCGTAACTTTTAATTAAAAATTAAGTTGATAATTATGATAAAATCAAATACATATATAACAAAATAAGAAGTTAATTACAGTTCAACTACCACTGATTTTACTTGTTTTTTACTAAATATAATTATAACATCCTTTAAAGTAAATTCATTTCATCTTAAAGGAACTAAATTCTAATATAAAACTGAAAAATATTGATAAGTTAATTTTTGATAGGTAGCGGCTAGAAAATGAAAATTAACTTGTTTATAAAACTTTAATATTCAATATTCAATATTCTTAAAATATTGTGTTATGATTTTTAAATTTGTATTAATTATAAATCATTATATCTGAGATGTTCGTTGTAAAATCCTAGAAAATGTTATTTTAGAAGTGATAGTGGTTTAAAAATAGTGAGACTCGCTTATTTTAATATTAAAAAGGTTTTAGTATAAATAAAATTATTATAAACGAGTTTCATTATTTTAAAACACACTATCTCTCTAGAAACCACCTTTCTAGAGCTCTCTGACTTTTCTATAAAAGTTCTGTCTTTTCGGTCGTCTGATTGAAGAACTGAGACCGTAGAATAGATCCTTTCGGTGAGCTCTTCAATTTGGACCAATCAGTTTCTCCGTTCGTGTAAGTTAAGTTTTTGCTGTCTTTTTGGTTTTTTTTGTTTTCTATTGCATGTAAGCCCTCTTCCGCTTGCATGTGCCGTTTTATTTATCAATAGGAGTCTCTGCTGATCATTGATCATAATGATATGTCCTGATCATTCTTGTGATGTTTCTATGTGTAAATAGAGCATCCTGTGGAGTTAGAGACGTTTGACGTTTATATAGTTGTTTAAACAGGATACCCGATTCGCATACTCGTTGGGCGAGTGCTACTCGCTGGGCTAGCATGGGTCAGTGGCTGGGCTAGTACTGCTTGCTGGGCGAATTTCCAAGTAAGAAACTTCAGACCTGGACCAGTGGCTGGACGAGTGGTACTAGCTGGGCGAGCATGAGCCAGTGGTTGGGCGAGTGATACTAGCTGGGCGAGTGAGTCAGAATCTGAAACTTGTATTTTATTTCAATCATCTAATTCGGTCTCTCTATTTTTAAGATATACAATCTTGTCTTCTAACTTAAAAGATCTTTAAGTGTTTTTTTTTAATCCAAATTGACACCAATAAAATAAATGAAATCGAGTGGAAAGGGAAGATTGATTTTTTTAAAAATTAAAAAAGACTAAATATTTTAAAAATAAAGTGTCTAAATTCAATTATATATATATATATATATAAAGAATAATAAAAATAATATTCTAATCTAAATTCTAATAGTAGAAGGTAACAAAAAGTTCTACTCATTTGAAATTTAGTTGTGCTTATTTAAAGAATAAAGTTAGAAGCATAAATTTTGAAATGTAAACCGCGATCGTTTGACAATATTGCAAGTTTCTATTAGTTAGTTAAGAATAGAAAAAGAAGATTTATTTAAATAAAATGACTATAATATTCTCTTAACTTTGTTAATTATATACTAAAATCTTGTTTTATTTAGATTTTTTAGGTTCTTAGATTTGGAGTAATTTTCTTGTATGAGCTCAAACTTTACATGGAATAGGGAATGATTGGTAATCAATGTTGCAGGTGATATCAATTGTCTCGTGGTAGAGGCCAAGTGAGTCAGATCACAATTGAATCATGGCATTTAGTTTTGTATTACACTCTTAAGTAAAAAGAGTTGGGTCCTGACTAATGACTATAGCTTTTGGCCTAGTGGTAAGCACTCGATCCTAACAATTGGTATCAGAACGAAAGTCACGAGTTCGATTATCCTGTTACGGAGGCCAGGTGGGCCAAGTCACAATCCAAGTGGGATTCCTAGTAGAACAATTGTCGAGGAGGAGATTGTTGCAAGTGACATCAATTTTTCTATGGCAGAGGCCAAGTGGATTGTGTCACAATCAAATCATGGCGTGTGCTCGATCCTCACAAGTAAAACTATTTATTATTTTTATATAACATTACGATATATAGATGATTTGGATGTGAAGATAACTTGGTCACAAGATTTTGGTTTCTATGGAAGAAGGATGTTTTGGTTGAAATAAGTTTGAAATTAAATGTTAGTTGAGTTTAGTTAATGGATTATTGTTTTATAATCTTTTGAGTTGAACATTCTCGATATAATTGGATTATACGTTGTTTACTAAATTGAGTTGTGAATATGGTTTTTATGAGTATAATCAATTTCTATAGTTTTCTGTTATATTAGTCATGTTTGATGTGCATGAAATATATATTAAGTTTGAATTATTAAGATCGAATGAAAATTGGTGAAATGTTTAAACAATTTTGGATTGTAATTGTCATTTTGTATGTATTCGAGAGTTGTATTTGTTAAATCAATTTTGGGTAAAACTTTACTGTTTTGTTTTGCCACCTGGTAGGTTTTATGATATTTTCACTAAAGTTGAAGTTTTTCCCTAAAAAAAATAGAATTAAGATTCAAATTTTATTTTTGGTCTTATTTTGGCTCAAGTGAAAATGGGACTAGAACTCAATTGTTGCCTTTACCAGATTTTCACCGAAATGAAGAAAATTTTACTTAAGCGAGGCAATTTTTGTTCAACCTAAGAAAAACTAAATAAAATAAAAAATTTTCCCCTTCTTTTAATGGATTATATGTGAATGTTTATTATAAATGTAAAATGATTTTTAATTTGTATGTTTAATTGATTTATACTTTTTGTGTAAGTGGTGTATGTTATATGAATATGGTTATTGAGACTACGGATAAAAATTGTATTAATTTGTGGTCACCTATCTCAAATTATATGTGAACTATTATTTGATTTGTGTATTAAGTAATGACACCAATGTTGTAACAAGATCTCCTCACTTCACTAATGGTCTAAGTTACATAGACTAAGATATCAGGTGGTGAGAAGTGTTGAGAAATCTTCTAGCATATTGCAACGTGTGTAGATGTGTGGCTAGGGTTGTAATGAATTTAATATGATTCATTCTCTTAAATTTACTTATAAATCTAAGTCTTGTGTATTGTATATTGTGGTCTCTAATAAGACATACTTAATATGAATGTTTCGAAAGACATTAGTCAATATTTCACTTGTTGAATATCTGTTATGTATTGATTCATATATGATATTTTTCATTTTTGTATATTGGTGTTTTGATGGAATTGAATTTTTTTTTTATTTTGCTAATCATAATGCTTTATATATATATATATATTGATTGGATTTGTTTGTGTTTGATTTATAATTTTAAAGGCAATACACTCCATTTTTCTTAATATTGTTAATCTTTTGTTTCATTTTATAATCTTTCTTGAAAGACATACATTTGTGAAAGCAACTAATCTAATCATAATCTATGGAAGAAATTTGAGACTTAAACTTTAAATTTTAAACATTTACTAAACATGTCATTTTAAATTGAGTTGGTCGCATTTTGTAATAAGAGTTTATTTAAATTGTGAGTCAAGAATAACGGTGGCAAAATGGATCAATTTGGCTTGTTTTGCCTTGGCTCGTCAGAAGTGAGTTGGTCATATTCGCTTGTGGTAACAAAAGGATGTGTGTTAATAATATTAAAAACATATTTAATCATACAAATATCTTTTAAGCTTTTAATTTATTAATTAATATTTTAAAGATGCATTAAAACAATTATTACATTTATAAGTAATAATTGAAACTTAATTTGTAAACGTTAATGATTTATGTTATAATAATATTGCATATTTGCTTTCCTAAAGAAATATAATGCAGGAAAGTTGTTTTTTTAAATTACTTCTTTTTTTATTTTTAATTAAAAAACGGTTAAATGGACCGGTCTACCTCGTCCCACTTTTGGCTCGCCAATTTGAATGGTTAGATGGACTAGGCCAATACAAGTTAACATGTTTAAAATGTTAACTTGTCTCATTCCATTTTGGGCGGACTGATAATATATGACCCACATTATCATCTCAAGTCATGAATGCACTTATTTTTAAAGTATTCAATGTATATGTTTTCGTTTTAATGTTGATTCCTTATTTTTTTTACAATTTTCATTTTTGTTTCTTCAAATGCAAACAAAAACATGGTCCAATTCTATTAGTGCTTTGGAGTTCTAAGGTTCAAATCCTTGAAAGAGTTGAACATTGTTTTAGTATTAAGAAAAATCTCTTGAAAAATCAATCTCCATCTTCCATTGCATAAGCAATCACCAAATTATACAACATAAATGAATCATATATCTAATCATTGATCTAAATCGAATTTTAAACACTTGAAAATTCATGAATTTTTTAATTTATTTCATGTAAAATTTATCTAAAGCTATACAGGATTACCAAAATAGTTACAACTATAAGAATCATTGGTACAACCAATAAGTCCACAACAAAACTAAATCAAAAAAGAAGAAGAAAAATAGCATGGTATAACATGATGTAAGACTTTTTTTCTCTGAAATTGTGTCTGACCAAAACTTAGGCTTTCGTATTCACCAATATGAACTTTCACCATGGAAAACATATTTAGATTATCAAGTGAGAAAAGGGAAAATGAAGTTGTGACTAAGAAAGGAAAGTGAGGATTGAAAACAAACATGTCAAACTTAGACATTTAGTTTTTTTTTTAGTTGACAAACAAAACATTATTAGAATATGATGAAGAAGGAGGAAGGCATTCACGAAAAGAAAAGGTGTGAAAGCTTAAAGAGAAGAATACTTCAATATTATTCCTTAAAAAAACTTCTTAACCCAAGAAAGATGTGTAAGGTTATTATTAGGGATGGCAACAAGGCAAAGCAGGGACAAATTTCATTATTTCATATCCATCCCAAGAGAAAAAATTCAACTCAGATTAGGTACCCCATCCATACAATATCCAGATAAAGTAGTCAAGTGTTGATCGATTGTTGTATGCTAGTTATAATTTTTAGACATCTAAACTTCATTGTGAAATCCAATAAACATTGGACAACTCATTCTAGCTATACAGGTAAAGTATCAACAAGTGTACAAAGCAAACTCCATGTTCCATATTTAGATGCAAGGATCCAACAAGTAACATCATTGTTGCTACAACATTAATGAGTTATAATTTGGACTTGACATATTTATTAATGGACAATAATAGCTACATATTTCACTGCAGGGGCCTAATTCCATCCTTTTCCCCATAAAACATTGAAAACTATACTCAAAATATAGTAACCACAAACATACATGGCAAAACAAAGGCCATAATATTCAATTTCTCTAAATCCATCCTGTTTTGCAAGGTTGCAGGCACGATCAAGAGAGTTAAGGATTTCATAGTAAAATACAGAGAAGTTCAGAGCAATGTCGAGCCTAATTGGATGAGTTAGAGGTAGTTTAGGATTTGCAATGTCCTACAAAACAATGAAACATGTTTATACTTCAAATCGTAAAATTACAAGTCACAAACGCAAGTCAGGATAATAAATCAATTGGGTCTGAATCACGAAACGGGAAAATACAAAATGGAAAGGAGAAAAGAAAAGGCTAACCTGAGTAGATTTGTATGTAGCTAGGGATGTCAAAATGGGCCATGGCTGTCGGGCTGACCCACCAGCCCGCCAAGAAAAGGGTGGGCCGGGTTGAAATTTTCAGCCCGCCAACCCGCTGTAACCCGGCCCGCCCAACCCGCCAGTTTAGCGGGCAAAAACGGGCAGCCCGCCTTAGCCCGTCAACCTGTTTTTTATTTTATTTTTTTTATGTTTAAAATTAAAAATAATTAAAAAATAATACTTTTTTTATATTATATAAATAAATTTATATATATATATATATATATATATATATTTATATATATAATAGATTTATAAACAAAAATTTTAAAAAATTTTAAAAAAATTAAAAAAAATTAAAAAAAAAGAGGCGGGCCAGCCTGTTGGCCCGCCAGCCCGCCAGCCCGCTCTAAGATAAGATGGGTTACAATATCTAGCCCATTTATTGGTGGCGGCCTAACCTGGCCCAACCTATTTTTGGCGGGCCATAAGCGGACTGGGCCAAAACGGGTCGAGCTGGCCCGTTTTGCCACCCCTATATGTAGCGAGAGTGCTCTCGGCAGCCTCCTTGTGCTCACCGCTAGCCTTGAAGATTCCTCTCCTCGATGATGAGTTGCTCGTTGTCTACGACAACGAACACCTTCTCTATGAACTCCACCATCTCTTTGTAGCGCTCGGCCTGCTCAACGAGCTTCGCCTTGTACACGTTCTCTTTGCGATACGTAGGTATGGCCACCATTGTCAAATCCTGGAGAGAGAGCGAGATCTGGTTAGGGATTAGAGAGAGACAAAGATAGAGAGACGAAACATGTGCCTGGTGTGGTTTTGCTACGCAAGGAAGAAGTGAAGAAGACACTGGTTCTGCTACACGTGGGAGAAGATGATGCAATAGTGGCTGATTTTGATTTTGGTTTTTTTACCCTATTACCTTTGCTATTTCGAAACCAAGGCATAAAACCTTATCTACCTCGTTTAAATGCAGACCCGATGTATATTCAGCTCGTAAAATATTAAAGAAAGAGTGCCATTTTTTTAAAAATACTTTAACTTAACGACCTTAGATGACTTGAAATCGAAGCAAAATGTTTTTTTCCTACTTTGGTTCCCACACAACCTAAACATAAAACTCTACGATCAATTTAAAAATTCAAAATAGCAGGAAGTTTGAAAATTTTGGATGACAACTTCCTTGGTTGTAATGATAACAGAGGTATAAAACATATTCTACCTTGCTGTAATAATAATCGAGGCATAAAAGTTCACTTAAATTGTAAAAATGTCATCGCGTTTTGATATGTCTCGTTTATGCAAGAACTGAGACATATAGGGTGATTTAATAAGCCCAAAATGCACTAGTAAAAGCTTAAGCCATTTAATCCTATTTCTAATTAAAAACAAAAAAAAAATATCAAAATAGTGAAATAAAAGTTACCCTTTAGGCATATCCTCTTCTTTTTCTTACCCTTTTTTTAGCATTGTTTATAATATGAGATTCATATCTTTCATCTCTATTTTTAAATTTGCAGTTTAATCAAAATGGTTGATCATAGTCTAGTATAGGAATGTCAACGGGGCATGTAAGGTATAGATAGTAGCTCCTCCGTACTCTATCTGTGGGATAAATATCCGTCCTGTATCCATACTCATATCCGTGCGGGTATTGATTATGTGGGTACCCACATATATTTTTAATATCCACGGATATCCACGGGTATTTACAGAATAAAAATTTAATATTTAATAACAAATATTAATTATAAATTCAAATAAAAATACAATGCATAACATTTATAAATTTTAAAAAAGAATGAAAATAACTCATTTAAATAGTGTTGAATGACAGTTTACAAATAAATGGAGATTTTTTAAAACTAATTAATAAAAAATAATTCATTAAAAATCGATAGGTTATTCTTTTAATAATTTTTTTAAAATTTAAATTAAAATATAGTAGGTACGAGTATTCACGGGTACGGATATTATTATACCCGTATCCACCCAGTTAACATACAAGTATAAAAAATACCCGTATTCATTACTCGCGGATAACCATTTTCAATATACATTTTCTACTCATTACAAGTTGTATTTGCAGATACTCACATATACGGATTTTTTTGATATCCCTAATTCAGCAATTCATGAAAAAGCATGCAAAACTGCCTGAAGTTCCGAAAAATGCTTCTCATATTTGCATCAATGGCTAACATGTTGAAGTGTAAAGCATTTCAATCAAAATATACCTCAATTATATCCAAGGCAGCTAAGCATATCCCTTGCTTGATAGATGCTAGAAGTGGGATTGCTGCCGTAACACATGAACCAGTAATAGAACCAACTGTTCATTTATAGCTTCTTTAATCATTTAACTTGAATAAAATGTCCTCCCACTTATTTACATCCAAAACTCTTCACTTAATAATAATAATTGACAAACAACCATTACCACAAGAGAACATGTATCGCATAATTTAGTTGATGCAAAAGCACCAATATAAGCCCTATTATAATTTTCTATAGCAACACAATCAAGGAAATTAACTCTTATGAGACCTAGCACTTGACAGACATGATAATCGTAACAACATGAACATATAAATGATTGATAATATACTAAGTAAAATTAAGGTAACAGTAATTCATATTACGTTATTATTGCTTATTACCAATTATTATCACTCTAAAATTATATTATTATAAAATAAAATCTGAAAAATTAGAAGATAGTTGTTCTTAGAATTTGTATGTAATAACATGCATCATACAAACCATATAAAAAAAAAAATCAAAATAGCAGCTAGCCTGTTATACCCTATCCCTCTTCTTGGCTCTGTATCTAGTGTTATCAAACTCTTGAATTGTTATTTATTTTAAAAATTTCAAGAATAAATAAAACCTTAAATGTCAGAAAAACAAGAAAATAAAGAAGTATAAAACATAATAATTTAAGCAAAACAAGGCTATGATTTGAAAGAATTGAAAGTTAAAATTCTTAAAGTATTATCAGACAATTTTAATTGAATAATATTTTTTATATATCATAATTTTTTTTAAAACTCTTAAAGTTTATTTTGTTCTCAAGTTTCGAATTTAACCTTATTATTTGATAATTATTATGTCAATTAAGTTAAACATATAACTTAATCACCATAACTAAATTGTTTTTCTATATATATATATATATATATATATATATAGATATATATATATATATATATATATATATATATATATATATATATATATATCCCATGTGGACCAAATTAAAATGTGTCAATCGAATTAAAAATTGTGTGATGCATATGAAACAAATTAAGATCATGTACGGAGATAACGATGACAGAACCGGCAAACAAATGTAATAGTAGAAGGAACCAAATTAAAAAATTGATTTAAAAAAAAAAGTTATAGGTTTAACCTTCAAATTAATATTACAAATTGTAATAAATTAAGAAAACCTAAAGCTCTATTCATAATGGATTAACGAAAGAGTCTTTATTTTGAAGAGTGATACTTTTTATTATATTAGTTCTCTCTCGTTTGAAAGATACCAGTTCTCTTTTTTAGACTTGTGACTTGATACTATTTTAGTACCTTTTAATTCAAATTTCTGAAACTAATGACAATTTTTTTTTTTTTTAAATAGGAAATCACGTTGTAACGTTGTTCTAAAATGTTAATTTTTTACACACTCACTTTTTTTTTAATTTATTCCTTTTACATTAAAAATTCTCTTTTTTTTCTTAAATTTGTTTCTTAAATATCAACTGCTCTATACCTACTCACTAAATTAGAATTATTACGTTGAAAATGACTTGATCTCTATTTTATTCTCATCTGAAAAATGATACTTATCTTTCTTAATATTTCTTCTACCAAACGTTTAAGTTGAATTGTTTTAAAGTAAGTATACTTATCTATTTGTGAGTCAATATATTTATAAAATATCTAAATTAATTAACCACGTTTAAAACACTATATTTACCATGTTTTTGGGTTAGTTTTGCATGGAAGTTGATTGAAAACAAAGTTACTTCACAATAGGTAAGAAAAACACATTTCCCAAGTTCCATAATCCCATTCCATTGTTCATAGTATAATCAATGATTTGTTGGGTTACTCATTAATCTCTGAAAGTTCCAAGTTGCAAGAAGAATGGGTCATCACACGAGACCTCTGAGAGAAAAAAAAAAATTCCAAAATGAGGAAACAAAGAAAAGAAGAAAGTGTCAAAAGCCATAATGAATGCATACTTAGATGAACCGTGTATTCTCAATTTACCCAAACATGGTCTTTCTCATTTTCTCCACACGCTGTTCCTCTTCTCCAAAACCAAAACCTTCATATATAACCCCAAACCCCAACATCCAAGGGACTGATACACTTATCCCAAGACAAGACATGAAGATTCCTTTTTTCACTTGTTTCTCTTCACCCACCAGAAAACAAAACAAAAACGGTACACAGCATAACTGATACAAACGTAAATTTGAAAACTTTGGTTTTCGTTTATTATCTTTGATGTTTTTTCTTCCATTGCAGACTACCCAGAGGAAGAGATCAACGACGGGAGCTTCCGTTTGTTCACCTACGGCCAATTGAAATTGGCCACGCGAAATTTCCATTCCTCGGAGAAGGTCGGAGAAGGTGGCTTCGGCTCTGTCTATAAGGTTAATTATACATTCTCTGATCTCGTTCTTTTGAAAAGTTTGTTTTTTGATTAATTGGGGCATTAAGATGCAATGTGATTTCATCGAAAATTAACCAAGGGGTTATGTTCTGAGAGACCGATTTGGGTTTTGACTTGTGAAGGGGAAGCTTCTTGATGGTTCTCTTGTGGCGGTGAAGGTGCTTTCGGTTGAGGTGGAATCCATGCGAGGAGAGAGGGAATTTGTGGCGGAATTGGCTACACTTGCAAACATCAAGCACCAAAATCTTGTAAGCTTGAAAGGGTGTTGTGTGGAAGGTGTTCATAGGTATTTGGTGTATGATTATATGGAGAACAATAGCCTCTACAAAACCTTCTTAGGTATGATTAATTTCTGTTATGTGTTTCTGAGTTTCCAATTTAGGGGTTGCAATTGGAGGCAGAAGTTATAATGATTCTGTTTCTGTGGCTTTGATTGAAAGGTTCTGAGGAGAGAAGAATGAGATTCACCTGGGAAACAAGGAGGGAAGTATCCATAGGAGTGGCTCGGGGACTTGACTTTCTCCACGAAGAGCTTAAGCCTCATATCGTACACAGAGACATCAAAGCCAAAAATATTCTTCTCGATCAGAATTTCACTCCAAAGGTTTCGGATTTCGGTTTGGCAAAATTGCTGAGAGACGAAGCTTCTTACATCAGCACTCGTGTTGCAGGGACATTGTAAGTTACAACATTAAGAAACAAAAAAAAAAAAAAAGAAATTTCTTGGTTCATTATTTTGAATCCTTTTCATTCCGTTACTAAAGGGTTTTGTTCTGATAAATCAACAGGGGTTATCTAGCTCCAGAGTATGCCAATTCTGGACAGGTTTCACGAAAATCAGATGTTTACAGCTTCGGAGTGTTACTTCTGCAAATCGTGAGTGGCCTTGCAGTGGTGGATGCCTATCAAGACATTGAACGTTTCATAGTGGAGAAGGTATGAAATGAAATTTAAGTCAAACTCATAATTAATCGACTTGTAAAATGATTTTTAGACACATATTTTGTTTGTTATGGTTTGGTCAAATGTAAGGTGGTGGGTGTGTGTTTGAAGTTTGAAGTTGAAGATGTTTGCAATTGCAGGCGTGGGCAGCGTATCAATCGAACGATCTGTTAAAACTGGTGGATCCCATGTTGAACAAGAATTTTCCCGAGGAAGAGGCCATAAAGTTCTTGAAGGTGGGGCTACTGTGTGTGCAAGAAACAGCGAAGCTTCGGCCACGAATGTCAGAGGTGGTGGAAAAATTCACCAACAACGTTGATATGAAAGATGTTAAGATTTCGAAACCAGGGTTCGTTGCTGATCTGAGGAACATCAGAATCAAAAACCAAAACACTTCGTCCCCGGAAACAAGTTCTGCCGGAGCAACCTTCGCAAGCTCCATTTGGAGTTCAGCCAATCTTGCTCGTTAGTTACATTATTGAGCATGTTTTAGGATAGGATCTTAACTAATTGGTCACACTCTGAAGAGCAATCACACGGATTCACACAGTGTTCATAGTCATTTTTTGTTCTTTGGATGCATTGCGTAGATTCATTTGTTTCATTATTTTTTTTTTTTTAGTTTTTATTTTGTTGAATGCTTCCCGAGAGAATTCTTCTCTCGCACTAAATGGTCGCATACGGCGTGCTCACTGCATAGGGTTAGTACAAAGTGTAGATTCTCAACAATTTTTCATCAACTTTTTGAAGATGTTATTATTACTTTATTAACAACAGAGGAAAAGAGTTACAAAGTGGGATGGACTTTTATATTATAATAATTAACGAGCTTTAAATCTAATTCATCCACCTTAAAGCAATAGAGAAAATAGATTATAAGGTCTAATTTATATCTATTTGTATAATTTAATTTTGTTTTATATGTATTCTGTATGACTTCAACTATGTTAACTAAAAAATACTTATCAAAAACAAAATATAAAAAGAACAATAAGGTTGTCAATATGATCATACAAACTTTGGTAGAAGATAAATTAAACGTATGCTTAGCCCTTTTAAATTAAAATTGGAAAGGGATAGTTTTGTTTTTATTGGGAAAGGTCATTACGTCATAACGTAAGAAGGAGAAAATTTGTTCAGCAGTCATTAAGATAACTATAATTAGAGAAGTTGACTTTATAATATCAAATAACATTTTCCCTTTCCGTAAGGGAATCAATTACATTCATAAGAGAAAAGGAAAGAAAAAAATCACCGTTGACAACATAACAAATAGATTCCACGTCAATCATATTGAGTTAGAACGCAAAATAGTTTTATATTATTACTTTAAAGGTTATGTAAATTATAATTGTTATTAAGTGATAGTTTAAAAAGTTTATAATAGTCTAAAAAATTTTACATTAATAAGTTAAATTAAAAAATAATAATGAATTTTTTTTTTTTAATTTTAGTGTACTTATTTCGTATAGTTAGAAAGTGAATTTCATCTTTCTTGTGATTAATTAACATGATTTTAGGATAATTATGATATTCACACCTCATCCATATCTTATAATTTCATCATATTTCCTGTTTTAGAATTAATTAAAGGGAATTTTCAACTTAATTTAGCTAAGAAGAATTTATATTTAGTATCTTGTTTAATTTTGTACAAGATTTTGGTGTTATATAGAAAATATTTGAGGTAAATCAAACAATGATGTCACTTTTTATATCGACTTTTATTGTATTTAAGTGAAATAAGTTATATGCAATATCTATTCTATAAATCAATTGATATAGCATGTCTAGGGATGTCAACGGGGCGGGTAGGATACGGGTAGTAGCTCTCCCGTACCCTACCCGCTAGATAAATATATGCATCGTACCCATATCCACATCCGTCAAGTATCCATTATGCGGGTACCCGCCTATTTTTTTCATATCTGTGGGTATCCACGTGTATCCGCGGGTATTTACAAAATTATTAAAAAAACAAATATTTAATCATAAATTCAAATAAAATAAAATAAAATATATCATTGTCATAAATTTTAATTAAAGTTTAAATAAACTCAAGTTCATATAAGTCCAAATAATTTATAAAAGTAAATATAGAATGACGTTCAACACAATGAAAATTCTTTAATTAGTGTTTTGATAAAAAAGTTCACTTTCTCTAATTGATTCCTAAAAAATAAACAAAATAAACAAATAATAAACCTCAATTGCCACGTGCCAAGTATTCTTATTTTGATTTCATCATTTGACAACAAGCATATCATAAACGTCATTGTCTATATAGGATTTGATGTATATGCCCAATTTCAAATAAAGGAAAGAGAAGAATGTCAAGGGATGTACTTGGAAGAAGACAACGTACCAATACTTACTTGAAGTTTGAAGAATGAAGACTGAAGACAAGATGTGTAACTTAGAAAAAATTAGGCCATAATATTTTTTACTAATATATATATATATATATATATATATATATATATATGACAGTACTTTTGTGAATTAAAGTTTAGCAGGTACGGGTATCCACAGGTACGGATACTATGATACCCGTACTCGTCCCGTTAACATGCGGGTATAAAAAATACCCGTATCCGCGGGTAGCGGGTATCATTTTTAATATCTGTTTCCTATTCGTTGCGGGTTTTATCCACGGATACCTGCGGATACGAATTTTTTTGACATCCCTAAGCATGTCTAATTTTACATTGGTTACAACCGATATAAAAATTATCATACTTTATACATCAGTTGCATCAATGTCAATAGTACAACTGATGTGGACTATCCAAAATAATTGATATGAAATATAATTTTTCTAGTAATGGTAAGTGTTGTGGTAAAATATTTTGTTAAAAAATAATTTTCTTTTTCTGTCTTTCCCCTTTTTCCCAAAATAAAAATTTATTTCGGATCTATGATAAAATACCTTGAATATATCGTCATTTGAATGTTTTACCTCCATGTTTGTTGTAGTGTGGTCATTTGAATGTTTTACCTCCATGTTTGTTGTAGTGTGATCTTCTTGTTTAAAAATTTATAGTTTCTAATATTTATTTTGTCATGTATACAATTATGTTATTTTCAAAATAAGTATAATTGAATATGTTGGGTTATATATTCTTTCATATGTTTTGGTTATATATGTGTTATGGTTATACCAACAATCTTTCGTCAAGGGTAGTGACCCCTTTTTGGTTGTGGTTATGCGATCAGTCACTTTAGTGACCCCTTTTTTGTGTTATGGTTATGTGGTTAGATACTTTGAACCACCGGCTCTGATACCACTGTTGGATTATATATTCTTTTTTCATATGTTTTGGTTATATATGGGTTATGGTTATAATCATTGAGAGATTGTGGTTCCATATGATTATATGATATTAGTCTTACATATATAAGGCATTTGACATCACTTTTGCCCCAAAATCTTAAGGTAATGATATTATGGATCTTTATTTTTATATAGTGTTTAACCTTATAATGTTTAACCTTGTCTATTATATCCAATATGAGACTTTTTGACTCACACTTAAACTATTACTAACACACTTGTACTATTACCAACAGAATCATATTCAGTTATATATTTGTACATTATAGTTTACGATAAAATTTACTAAAGAGAAAAGAAAGATAATGTTGAGATGTGAAGGTAAGTACAACCATGAGAAATAATATCATTATAATGATTAGCTTTTTGTTTTTGTCGGCAAAAATCATTATAAGGATTAGTATTATTTGTTGTGAAGTGTAGATAAATATGTAATAATGATGTATCTTATTGGTTGTGGATCGACACATTTGCTCTTCAAATTTAGGTTGAAAATTCATTTTAGTTCTTAAAAAAGTTTATTGTAATTTTTTAATTAAATAATTTTGTTATACCATTAATATATGTTTTAATTGTTAACATAAAAATGTTAACGTTTATATTAGAATAATAGGTATCTTACTCCATTGAGTAATTAACATCAAAATCACTTTTATATATTAACTGTTAAATGACATATTTATAATGGAACAAAATTATTTAACTTAAGACATTGAAATATCAAATCTACACTTAAAATTTTGCATGTTTTAAAATTCTTCATTCAAAAATTATAAGAAACAATAGTGAGTTTAGCAATATCTAATAATGAAACAAATATAAAAAATTAAACAAAATAAGTCTAGTATAAAAATACAATATATATTAATGAAATAATATGATTAAAATATTTCCGCCAACTTTTTCCCTACGCCGTGCTTTAATAACCATTGCTCCAAAAACAAGCCGCCAATGTTTTACCGACAATGTTTCTGCGCTGTCATTTTCATGTTCTTTCTTGTTTTTCTAGTTTAGTTTAAATTCTATAATATATTCTCTTTGTTTTCTACCATAAATAATTTTTCTACTTATTTATTTATAATATAATTTTAAACGATTTATCTATTATACTTTTATATTTCTTATTTCAATGTATATTTATTTATCATATTTTTTTTCTTTTTATTATAATTAATTATTTTATCTCTATATTAACTAAACTAAGGATAAAATTGAAAAATATATTATTTTGAAGTTCAAAAAATAAGAAATAAAAAATTATTAAAAATTGAGAATTAAAAAAGAACTGATAGCTTTTAAATTCATTTTAAGGTCCACCTCTAGTTTTGTCTTATTGGTGACATCCTTTGAAGATGGGAAATAACATGATTTTCACATTTATTGAGATAAACTCCAAATCATAGACGTAGGGCGTAGACATCATGCAACACCTTCAATTGAAATTCCTCATGTAACCCTCTTTGGTTTTACTGTTATTTAGATTTGAGTTTAATTTTATTATGTTGTTTGAAGAAAAAAATATACCGTTAATTTAAATAATTCAACTATAATTTTATACAAAGTAACTTATTATGTTGTATGCAAAAAATATACCGTTAATTTAAATAATTCAACTATAATTTTATAGAAAGTAATAGTCCAATCGTACATGATAATACATAATTCAAATGAAAAATTTAATTTAATTTTCTTCTTTTATTAGAGTTAAAATATTTTCTTAATAAGGTGTTTTTGAGTACCACGATTTTTCATTCTTTGTCCATTCTTCCTTAGTAAATTAATTCGAAATATTGTTTATTCTGATTTCATTTCATTTAGTTTTTCTTCGTAAGATTTTTTTTATCTTATTTGTTATTACAAGACTATTTTTGGTTCGAGTCAAGCAATATCTCCTTTTAAGTATCTTTTCTGTTTGATTGATATATATATATATATATATATATATATATATATATATATATATATATATATATATATTTTTTTGATATGTATTTAGTGTGAAAATGTCAGTAAAAATCAACGATGTCTTATAGTTTGAACCATTTTAGATTGCTAACAGCCTGATGAATTAAAAGAATGATTGATGGCATGACAACTACATTTATATCATCAATTTTGACAAATGATATATTATTTTTAATTATCCAAACCTCAAATTCAACTTTGTAAAGTATGTATTAACTTTGAGGTTGACTTTTTTTTATTAAATATAAATTGATTTAGAATTCCAAGTGTATATGAATGTATATCTAACATCATCACTCACTTAACCCTAAATAATTGTCAACTATTGCAACTTATTGAAAAGGTTATTATTCACCCCTTCTAGCTTGCATCTATGACCAAAAGTTAGAGCAAAATATTCTTTGTTAGTCTTGTTCTCACTAATCCACAAATAAAATGGGTATGAATGGATGATTCATGAAATAATGAACCTTCTGTAAATTGTAATTTTAAATTATGAAACTAAAAAAATATAGAAAACTTATCGAAAACAATAAAATTATCAACTGTACACCGCAACATACATGTATATTAAAATGTTGGATTAAATATCTTTTTATTTCCTAATTTTAATAAAAAATTAAAATTAGTTTTTCTTTTGACATTTTCTCCAAATTTAGTAATTTTATAGAGATAAAATAATGTAATCATAATTTTTATAAACTAGATAAGAATCACAAGTAAATTCGTATTTGTAAACACTATTTAAGTTTAAATTCATTTTATATTGGAAAAGAATATTAAATATAAATAGGAGTAATACTTTAATATTTTAAATTTTAAATTAAATATGAAGACCAATATAAAAATTTATTTCTCGTATTATTAAAAAGAAATCTCCCTCAACCGTTTAAAACCTACACTTCATTTATTTTATTTTCATCTAAACGCCCAAACTTCTTCAAAATGTCTATCTTTTTCGATCTACTACCTTTTATTTCTGTACTAAATTAAATTTCTACACATACTCGCGCGCGATTTCTATAAATATAAATAGCATTAAAAATACATATGAAAGAAACAACAACTATAGTATCAGAATATTTTTGCACTGGTCAAGCACATACTAGTTCAAACTCATAACATTTCCACTTACTCCCAATTTTAAATTAATTATTTCTTAGACCCTCCTCTTATCCAAATATAAGGTCCAATTTGTAAAATTTCATAGTGGAAAGAAAAAAATTTAACATTTTGAAGGTTATATTGAACTTTGATCACATGTTGTAGTTAAATATAGAGGTCTTTTTAACAACTAGGAGTTAACTCAATTTTTTTAATTAAACCCCGTAACTGCATTTTAATTATACCTCCATTTGCATTATAATTCTAAAAAACTCTTTGACACTTAAGTTAGTAAGAAAGTTTATATCTTTTAGAGTAAGAGAGAAAGAGTATGAGAGAGTCTATGTATTCCTTAGGGAATACTAGATGTATTTATAAGACCTTTTGGATCTTGGATCCATGTGATAAAATAAGTAATGTAATATCAAGAATTATCAGTAAAATAATCACTTACCTCAAATAATAATAATAATAATAATAATAATAATAATAATGTGACACCTTATCTGATATACCAAATATCTTGTAAATATTTGGTATTAAGGAATATCGAGACATAATCAAATTATCGAGAGTTGTCATAATTATTGTTAATATGTAAATATTTGCACCAATAGATGTATCTTATAATATTTTGTAATTTTTTTGATGATGAAGCTAATTAGGCCTTATTGGGTCGCATTACTTAACATCATCTATTGGGTCGGCTAGGTACGTAAGCCCCCACAGTGACATCCATAGTCCCACTATTTTGGGCGGAGCAAACCACCACGATTCCTTGCTTCGTTGCATGGAAAGCTCTAGCCACCATGTCGTCTTTCAGCAAGCTCGAGCCAAACCCATCGAGCAATACTGATAGCGCATCCACACCGTTATAAATGGCCTCATCAAACACCACCAAGATCAGTTTCTCACTAGCAACGGGGGATATCAATAGACCTTGCATGCAACGCGAGCTTTTGGGTGCGCCACCCTTGGTTGTTGAAGCCTTGGTCAAAGATGCTAACTCCAGGGACGATGTTGGTAACATTCACACAATTGTCTTTGGTGGTATCCCATATGAGGACAATGCAATTGTCTAAGGTGGAGCAAAGATGCCCTTGAAATGGCCGACGAGGTAGTGGAAGAAGGTGACCATAGCGAAGTGGTGCTGCTTTGGTGGTTGCAATAGTTTTGGCAACCCTTGGTCAGGTGCGACAATGGTTGACGATGGCAATGTTTGAGGTCTGGTAGGAGAAGATGGAAGATGAAGATGACGATGTATCATCATTTAGCTTGTCAAATTTTGAGTGAAGATGTTGGACATAAGGCAACTTTTCATTAGACAAATTTAGAGAGTGGGGATAACCATGTGATGGTCTTAGAGTAGCTAACTTTGTGAGTAGAGGATTGCTTAAAAAGTGGAGTGCATAAATAAATTATAGGGTGCACAACATACTTTTTCAGAATTTGCCAATTTTGGTCTTATTCTAAAGGTGTTTCGTAGTTTCTTTATTATCACGCCTGTATGAGATTAACATAACTTTTACTACATCAACAAACATTATAATATCAAAAAAATATTTTATGCAACTCAAATGTTATTTTCGATGCATTTTTCTCTCACAAGGCCACCATTGGAATTTGGCCTTATTTTGAAGGTGTTTTGTAATTTCTTTATTTTCACACCTTGTATGAGATTAACATCACTCAAGTTGCATCAACAAACATTATAATATCCAATAAAATATTTTATGTAACTCAAATGCTATTTTCGATGCGTTTTTACATCATGAGGCCACCATTGGAATTTGAAGCTCTTGTTGAGTTAGGTGTTATCAAAGGAATGATAATTTTTTACACTAATTATTCATAAAATTTGAATAAAAAATATTTAATGAAAGAAATAGAGTGTCAAGATAGCATTCTTACAAAGGCATTGCAAAATTGTGACCATAAATATTCATGGTAGCTGATTGTGAGGATTTATGGACAATCTTCATTGTCGATATTAATAATGAGTTATCCCATCATGTAAGGATTGTATAAAATGTGGAGGTAGGATAAAGTTTTACTCGGGCCCCATGGTCAGTGGCGGATCTTCGACTAATATCTTGGTGGTGCCAAAATTTGGGTTGAATTACTCTTTTTTGGTCGATTTTTTCATAAAAAATGTCAAGTTGGTCTTCTAATTTTTTTTAGTCTCAATTTGGTCCAATTTTTTTAAAATTGATGCAATTTGATCATTTTTGTTAAATTTCTTGAAGTGAAGCAAAGATTTTTCATCAAGACTGACATTACGATTATGTCAGTTACATCAATAAAGCAAATCATCTTTATTCACAACTTTAATTTTGATTAAAAAACCTTGATCTAATTCAGAAAATTTAAAGAAAAAGAACCAAATTGCATCATTGTTTCAAAACCTAGATCAAATTGGGACTAAAAAAAATTGAAGGACTACATATTTTTTAACGAAAATAGAAACCAAAAGAGTAATTTCAAAATTTTTATATAAACTAATTTAAATATTGTATTTTTTTATGATAATAAAAAATAATAAAAATAGAATTATTGTTATCATTATAATTATAAAATAAATACAAATAATTTTTCATAATATTACTATAATTAATTTTTATTTATAATGATTAAGTTTCAAATAAAAAAATGATTAAATTAAACAAGTGATCACTTAAAAGAAATGTTAATAAAATTATTATTTTTATTTTTAAAAGTATTTAAAAGATAAATGTGAAAATGTGAAAAACAACAAAAAAAAGAACTTTTTCTTTTTATATAAATATAGATGTATAAAAAAAATTTAAAATATCAAATATATAAAATATATTAAAAGTATTAATTTTTAAATATATACTTAAAATTATATATTAAATAAATTATATAAATATAAAATTTTTGGGGGGGCCATGGCCCCCCTAGTCCCTTGAATGGTTCGCCATTGTCCATGGTGAGCGCCAAATATTCTTTCTGGGATTAGACGTGTGGACATTTAGACAGGTGGCAAGATCTAAGTGGATTGAAGAATCTTAATATATGCTCATGTGGGTTGAAACATAAAGGAAGATTCACCTCCAAAAGACTCTTTGACGCTCAAGTTAGTAAGAGGGTTTGGATCATTTAGAGTAAGGAAGAATGAGTATAAGAGAGTATGTGTATTTATTGGGAAATACTAGATGTATTGATAGGGCCTTTTAAGCCTTGGATCCATGTGATAAAACAATAATGTAATATCTAACAATATTAGTAAAATAATGACTTACCTCAAATAAGCAATGATTACTTGATATTGAAACAATAAAAAAAGGTATGACCACGGGTAGAGGATATACCCTTTACTCAATCAGGATAAGGATGAGACAAATACATTTAGACTCGTTAGGTATAGAGATGCGGATGGAGATGGATATTTACCTTAGGGTGGTATGAAATAATGAAATATGTCCTTGCTCCACCCCTCTATTGCCATCCCTATTAGAAACAAGATCCCTTGATTTTTGTATATCCAATATTACCTTTTAATGTTGTCATTTATTACAATTAATATTATTGTCAATCAATGATTGTAAACACTACTTGTTACCTTATTTATTTCCAATATCTTAATGCTAGTTGTAGTCATATGATCATCTATTGCTAACATTTGTTATGTATGTACATTATTATCGTCATATTAATACACCATTCTCTTATATATATATATATATATATATATATATATATATATATATATATATATATATATATATATATATATATATATATATATATAATATATCTCATTCTTTGTTGTTGTAATTGATTGTTATGATATTTTCATTTAAATGAACAAATTTCATTCAAATAAAGAATTTTTACTCATGCGAAAATACAATAAAGATCAAAACCTTACTTTTTGCCCAATACTTAATACGTGTCTTTTGTTAAATATCTTTGATGTAGTAGAATTAAATTGAATTATCTTGTTATTTATTAATTAAAATTAAAATGTCTCATTTTACATATATTTGTGTGTTTGTTTTGTAAAACTTCATCATTTAAAAATAATTAAATAATTATTTATATTATAAATTATATTACTCATAAAACAATAAAATTATAAAAATCATAGAATTATATATATATATATATATATATATATATATATATATATATATATATATATATATATATATATTATAATGTGATAAAAGTATTAGTTATGTGTTTTTACTAATGAGATATCATAAAAAAAAGCGTTTATGAGTTTTATTGAGATGAATTTTTTTATAGTTTTATTTAATCTGAAATATTAATTTGGTCAAATTTTCCAATTTAAAGCTAATCTAGTTACGATTTGGTAAATCCAGCCAAAATCGGATTAACTGATTGTTAATATATTTTAAAATTATATGGGAGGAATTGCAGATATATACAGCTACAATTAAAATATTTTATAATTTTTATTTTAAGATAAATAATACTATAAGCATAATGTTTAAAAAATATATAATGTTTAAAAAATTGCCATATATAGAACAATTTAAAACTATTCAAAAATATAATTTAAATATGTCTTTAAAATATGTTAGGATCTAATTTTTAAGTTTAATGATACATTTTCTGGTTAATTAGAATCATTTTCGAAGTCGTAATAATTTTTAGCAAAACATTATAAAATGTTTGTATTTAAATTGAATTCACGTTCCAAGAAATGACACGTGTTGGTCATAGATGCGAACAGAAGCAGCGCTTTTTGACAAAATAGTTTTCACTGTTTGCTTCATTTCAAATTCAACACTGCCAAATTTGACCAACGTGTTCTTTTCTTTTACTTTTCTTTTTCGGATATAGGGAATTTCCTTAATAAATATACAAATAAATAAAATTACATCTTATACGACGTGAGATAAAATAAATTTATTTTATAGTTTAATTTAAAGTTGTTCCCCTTTTTATTAAACTGTTGAAACAATAAATATAAACTATACTCATTCTGGCTAAAAAAAATTGAATAATTTTTTTATTAATTAACATTTATCATAAATACATTTTTAATAAATATTTATATAAAACAAAAAATAAATATGCATTAAGTTTTTCATAGACTACTTTCTTTTCACTAAAAATATTTATCAAAATAGATAGTGATAACAAAATTTCTTTAAGGCCTAAGTACTATTTGAATAGATTTTGAAATCAACTGCTAGCAATGTATTTTCTCAATCATTTCAATGTCAAATATTTTGTAAGAACTTTATTCCTTCAATTATTGTTTTTCATTTACTTTATATTTTATTCTTTTTATAATTATCTGTACTAACCTTTCTTTGTCTTTTCTATCTTTTCCTCTATGTCACTTTCCCTTTTATATGTCAAAGTCATTAATCATACACCACCCTTAACGGCTTTTGCTTTTCTTATATAATGATATGAATTTTAAATCATCCCCAAATAAGAAACATGTGACAGAAAACAATTAAGGATGATAAAGAATGATTACAAAGAGAATACAATTACTTACTAAAGAAAGAAAGGAAACAGAAATTTAGATTGATTGAATCAACGGAAATTAAATAGGAAAAAAGTTGTAATAGCTTTAATTAATCTGATAAAATAAATTTAGTTATATATTAACATGTTTTTTTTAAAAATAATTTATAAAATAAATATAAAAAAGTAATTTAAAGTAAGTAATAAATTTTTAAAATTGTAAATTAAAATTAAAATTAAATTAAAAAATTATTATAAATTTTAATAAATGAAAATTATATTTTAGAATAGAAACATAAAAAAAATAAATTATCAAAATTTATTTAAATTTTGGGTTAAATATGTTTAGCCTTTAAACTTTGACATGAAATTGAAATTCGTCTATGTCTTCAACATTGATATGGTTTCTTCCCAAAATTTAAAAATGAATAAATATAGTTCTTTCAATCTAACTATTTTAAATTATTTTGACGTGTCAAATAACATTTTAGGCTAACGTTTGAGTTGCTTACGCGGGTTGACATGTACTAGCTCAAATATCAGTCTAGAGCATCGTTTAATACGTAAAACAAAATAACACCATTGATGTATCAAACAACGTTTCAGGCTAGTGTTTGAGTTGTTTGTACTATTTGACATGTTGTAATTCAAATGTCAACCTGGAACGTTGTTTAACACGTAAAATAATTTAACGTCATTGAGTTAAGAAGATTATATATTTATTTATTTTTAAAGTTTAAGACTAAAATGCATCAATGTTTTGGGACATAGAAGTGTTGTACTAAAGTAGAAAACATAACAAATTATTCTATGTTGTAGGGAATGTCTACCTCTTCCTCTTCCATGTAACAAAAGTGATCCATTAGACAAAGAACAAGTCACATCAAAAGGATGTCTTGATTAGAGAGCTAAAACTGTTTATCTTCATGAAGTCGTTGAACAAAGCATTGTCAACTTTGGAAGAATAATCTACTTTGTACGATAATATAGTTTAAGATGAATAAAAGAAATGCATATTGTCCAAAAATGATATAAGCATCCAACTATTGACATTTTAGGTAAAGAAGAAATAAACATTTATTGTTGCATGAAGTGCATTAAGCACATCCATCATTATGAAGCTCTTCATATGAAGGAAAATACAATCAAAGGAGCTAAAGTTATTCAACGACCAGAAATGGTTCTATAACGACTAATTTTTCCAATAGTCTATATAAAATCATTCAAGAAGAAGAAAGTGAGAGACTACCTAAGTATTGCCAAATAAATTCTAAATTTTTTTTGGCCAACAAAAGGTTTAAGAGGAACACTACTAATGTTCTAGTTAGTAGGTTAGAAGAAAGAGAACATAAATCTTACACATGTCAATAAACGATTAACTTTTCTAATGATAAAAAAAGTGATTAGTGATTACTAATAATAAGATCTCTTCGTCTTAGTCAAAAGTGATTGTTTGACAAAGAATACTCAGTTATTAAAAGTGATTGTTGTTTAAAGAATACTTGTTAAAGCTAGAAATGGCTTGTGAAAGAATACTTGTTTAAGGTATGAATAACTTGGAAAAAAGTATTTGATTTAATCAAGAGTGACATAGGAAATAATACTTTATTGAATCAATAGTGGCTTGGGAAAGAATACTTGGTTAAGTTATGAGTGACTTGTAGAAAGACTACTCAAGGAGTTAGTTAGGAATAACTACACATCCAAATAATACTTAGCTTTACTTTGTAACATTAGTCTACTTAGTGAAAGTTAATCAGTTCCTTGAGAATTATATGTAGTTTGTGTGATCAGACGAACCAATATAAAAATACTATGCATATTCTCTTTCTTTATTTTGTACTTTGCAAGTTATTATCTGCATTATAACATAGAAGAGGAGAAGTTAGGAAACACATTTAACGAAAATTTTCTATAAAACAAGTAAATTAACTAAAGCTTGACACTTTATCTGATACATTTCGTCTGTCGCAATTATGTTTAACTAATTCCTTGATATATACAAAAGAAGCTCATGCAATATTTTTGTAAAAGTTCTACACATTCGACGATGATTGCATGCATATAATTGTCGTCGTTTCTCCATCCTAAGAAAGTTTTAGCGATGGTTATCTATATAACCATCAACATTTCTCTGCTATCCCACTTTTAACGAAGTTATCTATATAATCGTTGTCATTTCTTGCCTGACCCACTTTTAATGATGGTTATTTAGCCAACCGTCATTAAAAAGTTTGATGGAATTGCAATTCTACCACCAGACTTTTTATTATTATGGTAACTTGTTAAAAATTGTCAATCAATGACATAGAAAACTCTTTTTGCATTAGTAAATCAACATAAGATTTAAGATATTTTTTTATGGATAAGCATATGTTTATCATGTCATCAATAGGTTTGAAAAGTCAAGCTCAGTCTACACCTTAATCAATTAACCATTTCTAACTTACCCAATCATATTGTTCTTGACTTGAGGGAGAACATTCTTTATGCTAGACTAATTAAGGAGGTAAAAAAAACGCAACGAAAAATTTATGCTTTTACACACTCTGGCAAACACAATCTTTTTTCAATTTTCATGAGGATTATTCTCAACTCCAATGAATTTTGGACCTAACTAGGGTTTGGAAGTTACTCATAATATCAATAATAGTATATGAACACATATGAACAAATATGAACAAATAAGAGATTAGAGAATGATATTACCGAGGATTGATCCTAGTACCATAAGAACTGGGGAATACAAATTTTGACATGTAAAACTAATAATAGATGGGGAAAGACACAAAAATAGGCGCCACAAACAATGAGGTTTGATAAGCCTTGAAAATTGCCACAAAAAAAATACAAATTTTTGATAAGATCAAAATGGTTCAAGGAAGAACCTTAGCAAAGAATTTTTATCACTTTAAATGGTAACTAAAACGTCCTGCCTATCCTTTCCTTCACAAAATTATTTATACCCCCCTTTTTACACAATAAAAAAAACATAAATAAGTTTTTGGGTTTTATTTAAAGTCTAACAATTGGGCCTTTTGTCTTCGTTCCAAAAAAGTAATACATGTGAGTAATACCTCCATATGTTGGGCCTCATCATGTAACTCCACCTCCATTAGATTAACCACCATCTTTTGCAAAGTTTGTTGAGTCAATTTAGCTAATGCTCTTGCCATGGGCCCTCCTAAGCTTTGTATTGGGTCTTCGACTTTCATTGATCTTGAGTATGGACTTCATGATTGTTAAGATTCCAACATTGCCAATGATGTCCATATCAGTCCCTTTTTCTTCAAAAGGCTTTGTCCTCAAATCGGATAAATCATCACTTACATGAAAAGAAGAGAGATCAACCACATTAAAAGTATTACTTACACCATACTTACCTTGCAAATCTAGTTTGTAGCCATTATAATTTATCTTGGCCAATACTTGAAAAGAACTATCACCTCTTAGCATAAGCTTATATTTTCTTTGTGTTGGGAATCACTCTTTTTGAAATGCACATATACCAGTCACCTGGTTCAAATGTAACCTTTTTTTTCTTCCTTTGTTGACATTTTTGGTACACCCTTCCATTTTCTTCTCAATTTGGGCCTTGACTTTCTCATGTAATTTTTTGACATATTCTGCTTTATCTTGCCTAGACTGATCCTTATATTGAGAAATGTTAGGTAATGGTAACAAATCCAAAGGAGTTAAAGGATTAAAACCATAAACAATTTCAAATTGTTCTTATGGGACCAAGCTGTAATCCGCAAATCTGTTGAAGTACCTGAATATCTGATCTCTGACTATCTTCTCTTACTTCGGTCGGGTTCAGAGGGCGGCGCAAGAGGACCTGCAAAAGACACTTCGATGTCTAACTTAGCACTGGTGATGTCAGAATCTTCAGAGAATATATTAATGCATAATCAATGCATGGGATAACGTGCTATATATATACTATTTTACCTGTGGGTCCTACCTGCAATGGGCTATGGAGGCCCAAATACATATTTACCTTTCTTGGGATCCACTAACTATGGGCGAAAATACCAACGAGCCCTTGAGGGTTGTTATACGATGAGCATCAATTATGAGTGTGGGTGCTACGTTCCTTCTTACTATACGGGACCCGATACTCGGCCATGTAGATCTGAAGGGTTGGTTACTAGGTGTTGGCTAGCTGCTGGTCGTGGGCTGCTTGCCCTATGCTTTGGGAGGCCTTGGAGGGTGTTCCTAGTTTGTGGGATTCGGCGTTCGGCTGGGTGTGAGTGGTTGGCCGCCTGGTGCCTGCTTGGTTAGCTTAGGTGGTCGGTGGCTAAGGGCCGTCTGGTTTATGCTTTTGGGAGATCCTAGGTGTTCCTAGTGGGCATGGCTTGGTACTCGGCCTAGGGAGTTTGATGGTGGCCGTGCACCGCTAACGCCCTTATCCTAGGAGGTGCTCCTAGTGCGCGAGGCTCGGTACTCGGCCTAGGGAGTTGATGGTGGTCGTGCATCGCTAACGCCCTTGGGGAAATGACCTTTGGTAGGTTGCGTATCGTGTGTCACGTGCATTTGAGGTATATGATTGGGACACAAATGATGACAATTGAGTGGTACTATGTACAAACTTGTTGTAATAAGAAAAATTCAACATGTGGTAAATACTTTTCCCAAGCTCTAAGATTTTTCTTAATTATAGCTCTAAGAATAGTAGAAAGGATTCTATACACCAACTCCATTTGTCCATCTATATAAGGGTGACAAGTTTTTGAAAATAATAGTTTAGTTCCAATCTTACCCCACAAAGTCCTCTAGAAGTGACTAAGAAATTTAGAATCTCGATCACTTACAATACTTTTAGGCAAGCCGTGCAATCTTACCACTTCTTTGAAAAATAAGCCAGCAAAATGACATGCATCATCTACTTTTTTGCAAGGTATAAAATGAGACATCTTAGAAAACCTATCAACCACCCCAAAAATTGAATAAGGCAAACCTAAAACAAAGTCAGTAGAAATATCAATCCAAGGATGTTCTTAGATTTAGTTTTCTTGCAAATAATACACTTATCACAAAATGTATGCACATCATGTTTCATATGAGACCAATAAAAATGCTCGTGCAAGATGTCATATGTCTTTTGCACCCTAAAATGACCCATCAATCCCCTTTCATATGTTTCTTTAACAAGAATTCTCCTAATTGAATCCTTAGGAATGCAAAGTCTCTTGTCCTTGAGCAAATACCCACCATGTTTAAAATATTCGTAGATGTAGTATGACAACACATATGATATATATGAGAGAAATAGTCATTGTGTTCATACAATTCCTTAATGCACTCAAAACCAAGAAATTTAGTTTCAAGAATAGATAGTAAATCACACCTACGTGATAAAGCATCAACAACGACATTCAACTTACCTCTCTTATGATTGATGACATATGGAAATTGTTCAAGGAACTCCAACCACTTGGTATGTCTCTTGTTCAATGTACCTTGTCCTTTGGAATACTTTAAAGTTCATGATCACTATGAATGACAAATTCTTTAGGCAAAAGGTAATGTTGCCATGTTTGTAACGCTATTTCTAATGCATACAACTCCTTGTCATATGTTTAGTAATTAAGGGCAGAACCATTTAGTTTTTTACCAAAATAAGCAATTGAGTGTCCATCTTACATTAACACAACTCTTATTCCCACCCTAGATGTATCACATTCAAGTTCAAATGATTTAGCAAAATTAGGCAACACAAAAATAGGTGCATGTGTCAACTTTTCTTTCAAGGTAATATAAGCTTTCTCTTATTTCTCTTGACTAGTTTAGTTAAAGGTGCTACAATGGTACTAAAGTCCTTAACAAACCTCCTATAAAAACTAGCAAGCCCATGGAAGTTTCTAAATTCATTTACATTTTTAGGAGTTGGCCATTCTCGGATTGCTTTTATTTTCTCTTTATCTACATGCACTCATATATAATTAACCATAAATCCTAAGAATGTAATGTGATCTTTACAACTCACGCAAAGAAGAAAAAGAAGACATGTCTCCATTTTGAACCCTAAATAAATGTTTCTGCCTCGGTTCAATTTGCAACCGAGACATATACCACATTCTACCTCGGGTCCAACTCACCCAAGGCCTATACTACCTTCTACCTCAGGTATATTCCTAATCGAGGCATATACGTACTGTAATTTAATTAAAATAGTTTTTATTTTTTTTAAATTAATTAACTTATATGTCTCGGTTGACAATCAACCGAGGCCATAATGTCTTTATGCCTCAGGTATTGGAAAACTGAGGCATAATCTGGACCGTCCAATTTAAAAACGTGAGAAGAATGAGAGTTTTGAAAACATTTTTCAGGTTTTATGCCTTGCGTGGGTATGAACCAAGGCATATAAGCATTTATGCAGCGATTATTATAGGAACCGAGGCATAAAAATTTGCTAAAATTTCAAAAATGCCACCGCGTTTTGATATGCCTCGTTTACTATGGAATCGCGGTATAGTGGCCGAGGTAAAATAACATAAATGCACTAGTGTGTTTCTTATTTTTATTAACTTGAATCCATCATTAACCTTCACGTCTAGATACTTAACTATCTTATAATATCTGATGGGATCTTCATTAGACTTTCTTAATGCACCTAAATACGAACACCTATTGTCTTCCTAAAATCAACAAGATGAACTCTTATCATTAGGTCAATTGATGCACAATCTTCCTTTATCTTCTTTGTCATTTTCTTAGTGGTTGGCATCAGAAGGGTTGTTAGAGTTTTCTGTAACAATTGAATGGTCTAAAGTTACAAATTGTTAGTTTTGATACTTTTTCCAATATGTGTCAAATTAAACAATTTTATTTGAAAAAAAAAATGAGAAATTTAGAAATTTCAAAATATTTTGAAAGATATTTCTTAACTTTAATAATATTTGATCCTAGAAGAAAAATAAACAATAAATATGTAAATAGTATTAGTAGTTTTTGTTTTCTTTAAAAAACAACAATACATGTATTTTCTTTCTATTTAGGTATCAATACTTTAAATTCAATGGTGAATTATTGAAGGAGAGGATGATGTGAGCATGAAAAGTGAAGCAATAATCTATCATATACAAGAAAATACAGAATACAAAGGATGAATAACTATGAGAGTGACAAATGAGAAAGTATTCAAAATAGTTGTCATCTTAGTGTAGAAAGTTCTTTTTATAAGAAAATAAACAATTATCTTTCTTTGGGACTTACATAATTCAAAACCTTGATTGGTTCTTAGAATTAATAGGATGATACACTAGTCCGAATTTGGAAACAAAAACCCATAGTCATATTCTTAGTGATTTTCAGCCAAGCATTCTTTATATAGGTGTCAAGCCTGTGTGAACTAACTCATCTATCAATAAGAAGTTGAAGCATTTATTATTTTCTCTCATTTGGCCTAAAATTGCAAAAGAGGTATGAATACCTCTTTATAAATCTTATATTGAATTTCTCACAGTCAAATGATGATTTTTCTTTTACACTTATCTTGCTTTACAAATTATATGTATTCTCCATTCCTACATATGATTATATTATTCAAACAGTTAAATCATCTACTTAGATCATTCTAAGAACCTATGAAGAAATATACTGTCTTTTTCATGGTTTAAACTAATTTATATGCATTGATCCAATATTTCTACAGTATTTTGCGCCAACTACAGACAACACATGATTTGATAAAAAAATGGTTTCATCAAGAACATATCTAAAGAAAGTTTCTTATCTATGAAAAACAATATTTTAATATGAATTTCACATATATATGAGTTATTTCACATAGAAGAGAATTTCTTATATAAATAACTCTTTCTCAATCTCAAAATATTCATGTTCGTGAGACTCATTAACATGTTATTTTCATTTATCCTAACTTCCGTAAACAACTTTCATTGATATGGAAAATTTTAAAATTCCAAACCCTAAGTTGAACAAAAAAGTGAACTTTCCATCGATATGTACTTTGAAGAAAGATTTTAAAAGTTCAAAGCCAAGTTGAACAACAAAGTGAACTTTCCATCAATACTTTGAAGAGTCTCATAGGATGAGAGTATATATTTCGATAAAGTTCAATATTTTAAATTCTGAAACTAATGGCATTTGTCATTGTTACTTACTTTGCATAACAAAATATGAAACACAAGAGTAGATCCATTTTCGACATAGTATATAAGAACATGCTAAAAGGAAATATTTGGAAGAATGACATATCATGTTTGTAAAGTTCAATATCTGGAGAATTTGTTCGCAACAGACATGCAAATATTCATACTCATCTTCAATCACCCAGTCACACAACAATGAAAGTCCTCTATAACTTACATTTAAGGGTCCTAAAGAGAAAAAAGAGCTTAGAAGATTTTTATGAGTCCATGAAAATGGTAGAAATATATATATATATATATATATATATATATATATATATATATATATATTTTTTCTCTACTGATTTTGGAAGAATATATGGAAACTCAACAACCATGTTGCTAATAAAGTCCTCCAAATTTTCATAGATTACAAACTTGAATTGAATCGCTTGCAGGAATCATTTTTAAGGGCATGTTTAAAAATAGAATTTAGCCGGAAACACTTAAATAAATTTGATCCATCATTAGGATCTAGTTTTCTATGCATATGTCTTATGTCTTTAGTTTAAGTACCTTAATTTTTTCAATGATATATACTCTCAAGTACAAATATACATATATACATACATATATATATATATATATATAGTTAAAAACTACTCACTCTTTTTTGGAATATGAGATCACTAAAATAGATTTGGTCTCCTTCAACTAAAACAATCTAAAATTGTGAAACACATGACAACATGTTTAAGGATGCCTGTCTTATATCTCGTAGAAATACTAATGCATCGAACAAAAAAAGGTATAAATCTAAATAAAGTCCTTTTAAGTCCTAAAATTTATATATATATATATATATATATATATATATATATATATATATATATATATTGCCATGAAAATGTTTTGGCAAGTGGATGAATTTAGAATGCACATGCAGTATTGGTTGGCCGGTTGAAACCAGTGTTGATTACAGAACAGTTTAATAAAACATTGTGTTAATTACTATAAATATATTATCTAATTGTGGTCTTAGACACTAAACTCCTGGCATGTGCAAGTTTTGTCAACTGATAATATCAGTATTTGTTATGATTTGTTTTATATTTGAAACTTCAAATGCTAACCCCAAACCTAATGTCATTAGCTATATATATACTGTTAGTGAGTTGACTAAATTGTCCATGCATCAAAATAACATTGACGGACTTGACAACCAACTTATTAAATCAATAATTTTGAATTTTAAACTAATAGTAATTTATTGTATAATCTCCATACAAAGATAATAAAGTTCATTTTTCATAAAAGGTAAAGGAATCTAATTTAAAATAAGTAACCAGTAAAGCAAGCGTTTTTAGCAGAAAAGACATATTTATTGAAAACCTAAATCAGTTTGTGGTGTAGGAGTCAAAAGGGGTGGGGGGAATGAGAGAAAAAGCATGGAAAAAACAATGAGTGGTGTTAAAAAATATCTGAGGAACAGAAAAAAAGAAAGAATATATATATAAAAAAGAAACTGGTTGTTGGCAAAAGCTTTGTAACATTCTTATGGTGTAGATATATGATGGTACTCATTTTCAATGAATGAAACAGTGTATAATAAAAGGCCTGGTGGCGATTTTGAATTGATTTGTGCTGAATATAAATAAATGTGTGTGACGCAAAGATGTTAACCACTCAGTTAGAACAAAAATGACAACACAACAATGAAAACGATTGGTGACTACGTCCACTCCAACCTAATAATGACCCTTGCTCCATGGATCAGGACTGCATAAATCAAATTAGCCACTGAACACAAGAGAAATTAATGAAGGAATATCAAAACAAAAATGCAGAATGTTTATTTCTACTTTCTAAGAATAATCTATTTCGTTTTCATTTCATATCATTTTATCACTTTTTTTTCTAATTAATCTCTCATTTAAAGACTTTTTTCTTAGACAGTAAAAATAGCACTGATATTTTCATGGTTCGGTACATGGTTTTTGAAAATAACTGATATATTTTAATTTCTTACCAACCATACATCCTAAATTTCTTTGTCTCGTGTACCTAATAAACCAACCAACCAATCGAAAAACCAAGTCAATGCCATTTTGGACCAGAAACCTAAATTGGATTAATTGCACACCAAATGATGAACAAGATCTGATCCAGGGAGACCTATTGAAAACCCAGAAGTGAGAAAACAACAGACATGAGAAAAGATTGAAACTTGATAATATCTGAAGTGATAAACATGATGAAGTTGATTCTGAGAAGAGAAAAAATCCAACGATTTGGGGAGCATTACAGCATGCATGACTCCTCATACGCCATTTGGTAAGGCCATGACCATTGTGATGGGGTGAACAAATGGCATACAGGGAGCCAGGCACACAAAGCATGCTAAGAATACACAGAGAAGAAATCAGAGGAACATGCAGAAGATGTAAGAAGATGATTAAGTAATAAGGAGAAGCAAAGGGTACCGTTGATCTTGAATGAATAATGAAGTGAATGAATCTGAAAGTGAATGAATTTGATTTGGGAAGATATATGCAATAGGAGGGTAAAGTTTTTGGAATCAAAAGGACAAAAAGGGCCCCTCTGAGTTTGATAGGGTACTGTTTTCTACTTGGAAACCAACCAAGCAGGTTTAAAGTTGGGAATTTGGCATGTAGGTAGCTTTGAAAATACTCTAGGTTGAAGATCATGTCTTTTTCCAACCTTTTTAAACTCTCTTAAGGTTAGGATATGAGTTTGGAGAGATTAGGGGTCACATATATAAGGACTTTAATAAAGAGGGTATAAGAGGGAGATGAAGGTGGATAACAACCAGACCCTTTTCCTGTTTTCTGGACGCTATGATGACTCTAGGGTATGCAATTTCTTTTTCCATTCCACATAAAAAGTGCAATTTCTTTTTCATCTTCTGCAACACATTTGTCTGCAAGTGTTTGGATCACCTTAGATTCTCATCACTCCCACAATCGAACATCTTCAAACAACCAGATCTTTCCCTACCCTTGTCCTTTTCCATCTTCTCTTTTTCTCTTTCTCCTTTTGGTACACGTGATGTATCAATACATTATTGTCTTAAACATCAAGCCACCTCCATTACACACAACTTAGGTACTTGTTCCTCTTCCTTCTCCCTTCTCCCTTCTCTCTTCTTATTTCATCACACCCATTTTCAAATTTATGTCGTACCTTCCTATGCTATTTATACTCATCAATATTCACTTTTTCTTAAAACAATCATTTCCCTCTTCACCAGATATTCCCTTTATTTATACTTCCCATTGCTTCAAAACAACACCTTTGTAATCTACGAGGTACACCTATTACATAACACTTAATACTATATTTTATGCATTTCATCCATTTTTTAAATTCACACCTTCTAAGAAAAACATAAAAGCTTGTCTCTTTCGCCATTTTATTCATATTAGTATAATATAAAAAGCATACTGTGCTTCAGTTACTTACTATTTTCACTAAAATTCATCTGTTTTTTTTAACAGGATAAAGAACTGTGATTATTCATATTACTTATCAGTAAATTTCTATGCTTCAAGTAGAATTCTTCATGCATCTGTCTGTAACTTTTGTTAAACTTTAGAATGACCAAATCTTTCAAAGTTTGTAGCTAGCAAAAGTATAATTTATTTATTTTTACAGTTTATTACTATGGGGTAACTCATGCTTTACAAAAGCAAGTACCACTTTAACAGTTTACAACAACATTTTATTTTGGGACCACCACAGATTTAAAAGTCATAATCATGACAAATATAACTTTATGCTACTAAATATTTTAAAATTGAGTAAGGTTAAATTTTCTTTTTCTAAAAATGGATTACTGATCTTTCTACTTTATAAACAAATTATTAAATAATAACAATAAAAGTAAAGTATTATTATAAAGATAAATGTAAGAGAACTAATAAAAATGTATACTGCAGAAGGATTTATAATTTTGCTTGAAAATCACATTATAAGTGGTGAAAAAACATCCAGAAAATATAAACTCATATAATTTAAAAATGAAATCAAATATACAATTTTATCACCCAAAAAGTAAAAAGATAACTACAAACCTAGAAGCCAAAAATGAACTGAATGAAACATGCACATAATAAGTAAAACATTAATATAAAAGGTAAGAATGAACGTTTTTGCACAAAGTGTGGAATATATAGCTAGGGTTAGTCAACCACATATATCATTCACAAACTTCATCATTTCATAATGAGAATTAGAGTTGTGATATCAACAGTGAATTCATAGTAACCTTAATAAATAACTCTCCCATGGAAGATTTCATTCTTCTCTTGCACATTTGTTTAGTGGGTAACCAAGGTTGAATCTTACAAAGATTTCACTACTCAAAAGAACAACAAAAGTAAGAGATTCAAAGGTTGCATAGTGATCATGTCTCCTAAACATCTGAAAGAAAAAATACTTTTAATTCATGTCTTGGAATGCCAACAACACCTTTTATATTATTTAACATGTTCATTGTGGATAGTTTATCATTTATATAATGAGTTAGAAAAGTCAAACATATTTAATGAAGAAAATACTAGAATTGATAATTTTAAGTGTTAATTTTGTCTCATATTATAAATATGTCTTAATTTTTCAACATAATTAATGTGTATATATGCACTCTCTTCTATACTAAAGTCAAATCATTTTATCTTCAATAAGTTATATGCTAAAAAAAATTGAATTTTCTTCACTTTAATAATTAAGGCTTTAATTGTTAAGTTAATATTAAATATAATGAAAATAAAAAATTGGAGAAAAAATTTTAAGAATCGAATCAATTTAGATTTTGATATTTTGGAAAACTAGAAAGTTTAATGGGTATATTTGTATCAAATAATTAAAGATTCCATCAAACTTTATTTTAGATCTTTTTGAATTCTTCATAACTTTATTCAATTATATCATATCTTAAATTTTCAAAATAACTTTTTAACTTTTACCCAGCTGTAACCTAAAATAAATTTCAAAAAAAATATATTTAAAAAGTTAACGAATCTTGAAATATATATATATATATATATATATATATATACTTAAATATATATTAGGTCCTTTTTTTTCTTTTTATTCAATTTGATCTTCATTTTCGTTGTGTTTAATTAGGTCTTCATTTTTCTCAAATTTTGATTAATTTGGTTATTTTTACTAACGGTGTTGAAATGGTTAATGTTTTTTGAACAATACATGCCACGTGTCAGTTACTGTTTATTTTTTAATTTTTTTTTAATTTTTTTTAAAAAATTTTAATTTTTTTAATTTTAAAAATATTGTCCACATGTCAATGCCAATATTACATGTTAGTTTGTGATTATATTATTTCTTTTTGTTCAATTTAATCCATGTATTCGTTATTTTTGTTCAATTTAATCTCTATATTTACAATTTTTTTTTAATTTTCGTCCTAATTTTGTTAAAATGAATCAATTTTGTCCCTTTCAGATTGACACCAAATTTAATATCTTTTATAAAAATTATAGTAATATTTTTTCTAAAATTGACATTTTTATTAATTATTTTTGAAAGGGAAAAAATTGTTCTATTTTAACAAAAATTGAGACTAAATTAAACAAAAATAACGAATATAAGGACTGAATTGAACAAAAATAACGAATATCGGGACTAAATTGAACAAAAAGAAATAATATAACCACAAGCTGACATGTGGCACTAGCAATGACACGTGACACAATTGTGACTTGACACGTGAAATTTTTTTTTAAAATTAAAAAAAAATTAAAAATTTTAAAAAAATTAAAACAAAATCAGGAGCTAACAAGTGGCAGGTATGATTCAAAAATGTTAACTATTTAAACATTGTTAGTAGATAGGATCAAATTGACCAAAATGAGAACTTAATTAAACACAAAACAAAATTGAGGACCAAATTAAATAAAAATAATGAAAATAGGGACCAAATGTGTATATATATATATATATATATATATATGTATATATATATATATATATATATATATATATATATATATATATATATATATATATATATATATATATATATATATATATATATATATATATATATATAT
>Ga0214542_1001886_pt1 | contig 43361 bp, 16 predicted proteins | sample CNSS1metaG_FD_160096 | JGI IMG/M metagenome (GOLD analysis project Ga0214542, IMG submission 160096) | Root nodule microbial communities from cowpea collected in UCLA plant growth center, Los Angeles, California, USA - CNSS1 | ecosystem: Host-associated > Plants > Roots > Nodule | place: USA... | reverse complement strand
ATATATATATATATATATATATATATATATATATATATATATATATATATATATATATATATGATAAAGTGATTTGTACTTTTTTAGTTGATTAGTGATGAATTTTACTCTCAATATAGTTAATTTAGTTTATGAGAACTTGATCAACTACATAATTAAATTTTATAATAAACAACTACATAATTAATATATATATATATATATATATATATATATGATAAAGTGATTTCTACATTTTTAGTTGATTAGTGATGAATTTTACTCTCAATATAGTTAATTTAGTTTATGAGACCTTGATCAACTACACAATTAAATTTTATAATAAACAACTACATAATTAAAATTTAATTTATGTACACTAAATATAACTGACAATTTTAAATTTATTGTCTATAATGGATTAAGTATATATTTAATCAATTCATGTGTACTTATTTATGAAATTGAAATTCGTCACTCTTCCAAATTTTATATAAAATTCATTATTATACATTAGTAATGCATGAAATACATCATCTAGAACCAATGACATTCAACCACGTGTAATTAGAATATATTATTTTTTTGATTTTTTTCTTTTGTTTTACAGTTTTCTTATAGTTTTCTGTTATGAAGGATGTATTTCATGCATTAATAAAGTATGAAAATGAATTTTATATAATATTTTCGAAAATAACGAATTCTAATTTCAATTTAAGTTGAGAAACTAAAATTATATTTAACTTAAATGTGTTTATTAACCAACAAATATCAACATTTAACTCACAATGTAACATTAGCATAAATATGTCCACGAATTAGAATATGGGCAAAAATTACTTAGTGCATTATAATGCAAGTTGAATTTTCATATTGTGTATCATAAAACATTTAACATTTACTTGTGCTTTATAACAATAACATTAAATCCAATTATATATCTCGTACAAATGTAAAAGAAAAAAAAATTAATTACAAGTGTTCTAACCTTTTAATCCATTCAATATGAAAGTGACACAATAACACAAAAATGACTTGTTATGTCGGTCCAGTTAGTTCTGACTAACAGAGATTTAGACGTCTGACTAACATAGATTAGACGTAAAAAATGCGTGGTAATTTTGTAAATAACTTTAATCTTTCTATTAAATGTAAATTTTGATTTTTAGGTCTGAACCTCTAAGATCAGATGTAAGGTTAGACGTCTATTCGTCAGTGGATCAAACGTAAAAATTAAAATTTACATTTGACGAAAAGGAGTCAGATGTAAAAATCATTAAAAAAAACTTAGAGGCAGCTTCTTTTCCATTTCCTCCCTCACAGAGAGTGCACAAAATCCCTGGAAACAACAACGACAAGAGTTGTGATGCTTATGTTTTCTTATGTTCGTCACATTGAAAAGCGTAATTCCCACTGATTATTTTCTATATTGAGGTAGATATTCTTCGTCTTCTTCCTTGAACTTGGCTTTTGTGTGATGATGTATGAATGTGATCAATTTTATGTTTTGTTTCCTTTGAATTTTTGTTTGTGTGTGAAGATGAATCTTTGGTCTGTGTGTGATGATGAAATATGTATGTATGGGTTGAAATTTTTTGAGTTTTAGATATTTAATATTTTTGATTTGTGTAAAAGAACGAGAAAGAGAAATAGAAGAGGAAGAAGAAGTAGAGAAAGGAGAAAGAGAAGAGAAGTAGAAGAAAAATGCAAAGGAAGAGAAGATGAAGGAGGAAAAAAACTAAAGAAATAAAAAGAATTTGCCTATATTGTTTTTGCAACCGACGTACATCTACGTATATTATAAATGCTTAACGGTAAATTTACATCTATTTATTATTTTGAATAACCCTAAACATACGTCATTACCACTCTAAAATTTGAATTTACAATTTCAAACACGGAAGAAAAAAAGTTATTTTTAGAAAGACCTATCTCACAATAATTGAATATATTAATAGTCTATTTTTTAGGTGTTATTGTTTAAATTTCTTCTTATAAAAAAAATCCTTTTCAATAAAATAATCACTTGTTAACAATTTTTATATGTATAGATCAATTTATTTTAAAAATGCATAGAAATAGACAGAAGGCATAAAACTATTTGTAACTTGAAGTTTTTTATTTCAGAAAAAAAAATTGCAATATGAGGTTTTTTTAGGAATAGTAAGAGTCTATTTGTTTTTGTGTTGAGAACAACAAGAGTTTTTTATGATTTTTTTATAAAAATCTTCCCATAGCAATTTTGTAATGAAGAGTTACTTATTTTTAGGGTCTCACTTTTCCTTTTCTCATTTATTTTACTTACTAATTCTCTATAATTGCGATTACATTCTTCTTTTGAGAAAGTAATTCTTACAATATTAAGGGAATACATCAATTTATACTTATATATAACAGTTATTTTAAAACAAATCATTTTATGATATTTTTCAACACAAAAAAATATAGTAACTCAGGACATGAGCGATTATTATTCATAGCTTTTACCAAAGTTAAAAATTATCCAATTAAATATCAATCATTTATCTTAATAATTGATTATCCCTCCATAAAATGAGGGATAGCGAATATAAAATCATTCAGTTTATAAATTAAATTAAATTATTTTATTTAAATATATCAATTAAGCATTCCAAAAATAATTTTGTTTTTTTTTTTTCATTCAAACTCATCATAAAAGAAAAATATATTTGTAAACCATTATTTTGAATAGATGGGTGGAAATTGGGATTAATGCACATTTCTTTAACCTCTCTAGCAGTGATTGTAACTCAATAAGCAGCTTCAATGTGAGACATGTTCACTTGAAGAGTGACTCTTACAACATTTGATTTCTTGTTTGGTAAGAAAAGGTATATTGTTTGAAATTGACTGAAACACCCATACAATGAAGATGTTGTGCAGATGGGGTGGTATCATCACACGATTTGCATTAAATGTGCATCAACAATGTGTTTAAGAAATTCTCATGAACAACTTCTTGTAAACTTTAATTCTTAAGCCATTTTTATGATTATTGGGATGGTCATCTCATGATTTATTTATAAATGTCTAAATTCAATTTCTATAATTGTTTCGCATTGTAACCTTATTTTACAAAGTAATGTTTCTACAAACACAACATTAACACTTTGAGATTCAAATAATATTTAACGTCTAACCTATTTTAGCATTTATGGTATATGAACCTCAATTATATAGATCATAGTGAGTTTATTTATGGTATATCCTTCTTTAGATTCCAACATGGAGTATAATGATATAATAAATCCTCATTCAATTTGTTACAACTTGATGTCATAATTAAATTAGAGAATCTCCGTAACAATATAAATCTTTGTATGTCATTTTCATTTATGTACACATTTACCACAATTCACAGAAATTAAAACAATAAATTATTCAAACAATTCAATAATTTATGTATGTAAACATCCATATTCAAACTGACCACAAAAAACCACTTGAATATAGACAAGAAACGATATTTTCTACTTAAGAAAAAATAATTTTAGCTAGGCGAGGTATCAAACAAGACACTCTTTAGAGTAATTCATATGATACTCTCACTTATTGACCTAAATGATGCACTCACTTAGAAATTTAGACATTAAATGATACTTTTGCTTAAGCGCGTTTGTCTCTAATACCATATTAATATGTATAAGTCATGAGAATGAAGAATGTGTACAAAATGCATTCAAAAGGTGTTTGGTGAAAACAACTCAAAAAAAGTTTGTTTACTGATTTATTAGAACCTTGTTCAATATATAGAGTATAATGTCTCATCATATAAAAGAGAAAGTAAAACCTAATAAAACAAAATATTTGATAATAATAATAGAAAATCAAATATATAATATCTCTATCAATATCAATAAAAGCAGAAGATATATAATATCTTTATTAGCTGCTTAATGACATCAAATGAAATACTTATTGGATTGACTAAATAATTCTCTCATTTAGTGATTTATAAAAAATCTTTGTTTGATCGTGTCTACTTTCATCAATGGTGTTAAATGAAAAATGAAATCTCACCAAATAACTTAATACTCTCACTTAATGATTTAATTGTTGCCTTTGCTTGAACGCGTTTACTTTTGGGGATTGTGAGAGAAATCACTCATTGAAGTAGCTAATATTATACTTTTCACATAACAACTCAATGAAATCACATGCAGTAACACATAAACACTTAAACAAATGTAACTCCCTTCATTCTTCAAAACATATTCTTTTCATTCAAAAACTGAAAATTATCATACAAAAAATTTAAAATTTTATATGAATTAGAGACTCAAATTTAGACAAATAAACAGATAACCTAGTTCACATGCAAAATGAAGATTTAAGATTCAACATTATCATGAAAAATATTACATGCACAACCAATTGATGTTCCCATATTTCACACACTAGTAGAGAACATCACATGTTCATCCAACATAAGTTCTTTATTTTGTGCATCAATGTGGGAATGTTCTCAATTTTTACATGTAGTTAAAAAATCGTTATAGTCAAATATGTAGTTGAATAGTTTGCGAGTCAACACACATAAGATTAACTTTAAACTCATATGCACTAAAAAAATTTCACTCAGATAAATCCAAAAGACTTCCTGACAAGTTAAATTATATAATCTGTCACAAGATCATTTAAGATTGCAAAAATTATGAAAAGCTTATTTTTTACCAAATAAAAGTTAGTTTTCTCAAAATTTTCATGACAAATTGATATTTTTTTCTTTAAAGTATACTACCTTTTTATAGGCAAGAATACTATTTTATAACTTTTAAAAAAAATATATCCAATTTTTATTTTTATTTAGAAAAAGAAAGAAGGTAAGAATTATAATTTCCTTATTTAGAGCATTTTATACAACTATTTTTTCTTACCTTGTTATATGTTTATTTTTAAAGTGAATATAACTGTTTTATTCAAATATAATTTATTTTCTCTTTAGATTACATAAATTTACTTCAATAATAACAAACATAATTTTAAAAAATGGAGAATGTATTATGTATATTTCTTAATCTACACAAAATTATGTTTAACATCAACTTTGAATATTATTGAATGATTTATGATCAGTCAACACTAAAATTGGTAGGTAAACAAAACACAAAGAAGTATCTAATCAGATAAGTCTATTTGGTTTAAGTACAAAACAATATTACTTTTCTTTACCCACCGGGAACTAACACTGTCAGACAAACAAGATACTTAAACTTGTATAAATTCTAATATGAAAACATTGTTTTATAATTAAAGAATAATGTTAACAAACAAATCATTTTCAACAAACAAATCATAATCGAAAATAGTTCAAAACTATACATCATCTTTACATTGAATTATGTTGGTTTGAAATATGTCTTTTTGTGATGGAAAATGTTAACATCTATCATGGATATATACTGAATTTTGAAACCCTTGAGTGTTCATACATTATCTCTACTCTTGGGGTACAAGAATGACAGATCTGATCTGTAAATCAAAATAAATTAATGAAATTTTTTTAAAAAATAATTGTTTTTGTTGTTTTGTAAGAAGGAAATATTGTTTTTTTTCTTCTTGTAATTGATTTTCATAGTTTGAAAATTATTTAGACCAACAACAATTACAATATTGTAATTGAGATAAATTTCAAATCTAATTATCCAAAAATCCAGTGAGGAACTCAGACATTTAAAAAGAGAGGAGTAATAATGTCAATAGATTTTTTTCAGTAAAAAAAAATTAAAGTAAATTTATCACTAACTATTTATATTAGTATTATGATTTAAAGCAATTATAATTCAAAATCACATTTATTATTATTTCTAACTAATTGATAGTGGATAATAAACATTTTAAATAAAATTCATATTACAAAGTAAGTCCATTAACAACATAGCTAAAATAATAATGTCATATAATTTGCCCATATATTATTGGCTAATTATAACTAAAATATGTTCTTAACAAGTGAAAACGACAAAAAAATAGATTATCCAAAATTTGAATTTCAGTTTATTTTAGAAGATAACCAAATAAACAAAAGAACAACAAGAGTCTAAAAACAAGAGAAGGAGACAAGATGGGTGAATGAAAGAAACTGCATAATATGCAAAATAAATAGAAAGATGAAACTGAAAGAAATGGAGTAAAAAACATGATAAGGATGCAAGTATAGGCTAGCCGGAAAAAAAATGTTGCTTTTAGCATAAACTGTTGAAAGTGTTTTTAACCAAATATGGAGGCAGTATCCATCTAAAACAATGATTTTGGATTAGATGATTTGTTCAGTATAAGTAGCAAATATCTACCATTTACTGTTTTCTTTTTTAACTTTTAGCAAAAGAAACAATGTCCAGATAATATAAAAAAGAGAGAATAAAAAAAATAGATTATTTAAATTATTAAAAAGTAAAAAAAAAATTGTAATAAATTGTTTTAAATAAAATGAAAACTAATTATCTCATGTGTGTAAATTTAGATATGTGAAATATAAATGACCACTATTAATAATAGAATAAAATATGTTGAATGTATAAAATAAAATATAATATAATCTATCATGCAAGTCTATATGATGTAATCTATGTTGCATGAGAATTTGTTTTTCACTACATAATTTATAGATTAGACAAGTCCTTACTACAATAATTTTTGTGAAATATGAAGTCCTATAACCAATTATACAAGAATCATGATCAATTATTTAACTTTTAAATTGTGCAAGCACAGTAACAATGCAAAGGAATAATCTCACAAGACTTGCAAGACTCAGATTTTAACGTTCATCTCCGTACAAATAGTTGGGTACCAAGTATACAGTGTTATAGTATCAAACCAGCAACTGAGAGCAATTTGGAAAATCAGAACCACATCAATCTGACTTTTATCCTATTTTAAGGTTAAAATAATCCTAGGTGGATTCTATATCTTTTTCTTGTTCTGTTCTTTTCTGTGCATTTCCGTTGAACCAAATGGGTAGATCTCTTCAAAGTATATCTAAAGTTTGGTAAATTTGAATTTTTGTTTTACATTGACAAAGAAGTTTGTTGCTTTTTTATTGAGTGAAGCACTGTCGAGGAACTGTTTTTGAGCAAAGAAAGTTTACAATTAATGTAATACTGGGAGGTTAGGATCTGAAAAAAACATAGAATTAATTATGGACATGAAGGGTGTGTGATTAATATAGTGAAGTCGTAAAAAATAATAATATTGTGGTGCATGTTGGGTCGGGTAACAGAGGTTCTGAAAATAAGGGCAAATTGGTGGTGTGGTGGAAGAGTGGCGCCCAAAAGAGAAGGATTTCTCTTTCCTACGCAGCGGTCACGTGCGGTCTGAGGTATTCCCATCGTGCTTTTCGCTTGGTCTCTGCAACACCACCCCACACTCCTCACTCTCTGCTCGCTCGCTGCCTCCACTGAACCACCACCACATCACAAAACAAAACAAATACATTAAATAAATAAAAAAAAAACAATTTTTTTTTCACTGTGTGACACTATCACACTCATTGCATTTCCTTGCCTAAACGAAACCTCAAATCTCAATCAAAGCCTGAATCAACACCCCTCCAACTTTGCTAAATAGGTTCGTACAAAAAACTTGCAGTGGCAGGCTTTCTCTCAGCCGTCTTTACTATTTATAATTAATACCCTTTACCATTATTATTACCTTACACACCACACCATGCATTCTCAATTCTCACCCTCTTCTCTTCTCTTCTCCTCAGATTCTTCTTCTTTTTCAAAATTTTTTTTTCTTTCTCTTTCTCTTTCTCTTTCTCCCACTCGTGCCCTCTCTGTCCACTCCAATAATGACTCTCTTTCTACCTTCATTATCACTCTTTTCAGTTACTGCTTTTTTTCCTTTCGAAATTCAATTCAACTCAAACCCCTTAACACAAGTTTGGATTTTGGGTTAATTATTAGTTTATTAGTATTTTTCTGGGTTCTGGGTGTTTCTTAATTATCCCTTGTCAGAGACCCTATTTACTGCCCCTGCCACAGTCTTTTCGTATGGTATTCACACCTAACCTCATTTGCCGCTTCTTCTTTGTCACTTACCATTACTGTTACTTGTGCCCCCTTCCTTAGTGCATCAACAAGGACTTCTGCTATTACTGCCTGCTACTCCTGCCATTTCTTGTTCTGTCCATTTCACCTTCTCTCTCCCTCTCTCTCCTCTCTCTCACTCTCTCTCCCTCTCTTCCATGGCCACCACTCCCACCCTGCGTTCTTCTTCCGTCCCCTCTCTGCCACCTCCCTCCCCCAAATCCCCGCCGGAGTACCCAGATTTGTATGGGAAGCGCCGTGAGACAGCCAGGGTTCACATGCTCGAGAGGGAAATCACTTTTCTCGAGGTGGGTTTTTCAGTTTTTGCTTCCTTTCAAAATTTCAGTCCCCTCTCTTACACCCTTCTTCTCTAACTTCACTCTTCAGTTTTTGAGAATGTCAAATGGGGGGAGTGTAATGTAATGTGACATGTCTTTCGCAACGATCCGTGGTGACAAATTGGCATGGCATTTCTGTGATTGCTTTGAGCATGAAACAGAGTAATTAATGTGATGATCTCTGCCAGGGTTCGGGAACTGGTTTTAGTTAGGTTATCTGTGAATGTGACTTTTTCTTTAAAAGAATGAGAGAAGGTTTTGAATCTTTTCACAAATTCATTGCCTCTTTCAGTGATGTTCTGCCTTCGAGGTTTTCTAACGGTTTGATCAATAATTTTCCTCCTTTACTGTGGCTAATGTGAGGTGTAGCTAACCTTACCAATTTACACAAAAATGCTGTTTTGGCTAGTGGAATCTTTTGGCTGTGGATGCTGATTGATTGTTGGGAAACAATAATGAAAGATGAAATGGGTGGTTTCAAAGCATTTTTGTGTAATTATTTGTCCCCCTTCCCCTCTCAGTGGTTAGATGTGGTGTTAGAATAGTATTAGCAACTTGTAACATTATGACACCATGAGTGTACAGTCAAACCTGCCAACTTCGGTTGATTTTGTGCAGTTTCTTTATGGCATCTTTTGGTGATAAAAATCAATTTACTGACAAAAATCTTGCATCTAGCAGGAAGAATTGAAATCTGTTGAGGGCCTTCAACCAGCTTCAAGATGCTGCAAAGAGTATGTTTGCTTGTGGAGTTGCTTGAATGTCATTTAGATTATGAAACTTGAGAAATTTCTCAGGATGATGTTTCAATTATCATAGCTGATTGAATGCCACAATATTGCAGGGTTGCTGATTATGTGATGGCAAACGCAGATCCTCTGTTACCAACGTAAGAACTGCCCTCATCATTTTCATCATTTGTTACTGTTTCAAAGAGATCATAATTCTTATATGCCTTCTTTTCTTTCTAGCAGAACCAAGAAGAACAGCCGGTCATGCCGCTTCTGGAAGTGGCTCTGGTACCACTTTTTGATGCCGTTACTTTATGTGGATAACAACCTTATCAGTAGAAGTGTTTGGTTTCAGTGCAAATAGATTAAAAACAAGTTTTATACAAATATAATGATTATATCAAGTACAATACTAGCTGCCTTTTTATACTAATTGATTAGTAGGACTTTTGCATTTCTTGATATCTATCTGATGCAATACTGTTTAGTTTGTTTTCCCACAACTTCCATTATTTGTTGTAAGGAATGAATGACCAGAAAGACGTTAAACATCAGTCTCAAGCACCCTTTCTGAAGACTGATTTAGTTTTAACGAACACACTTGTGTTGTTCCTAATTTTTAGGATTATGTCATGTTATTTTGTATTCTCTCTATTCTCTGCATCAAACAAAACTCGTATGAATGTAGCTGAATTATGCATTCTGCTAACTGAGCTGAGATAAACCGAAGTTGCCATCAGAAAATGATTGATGGTTGATAAGCTGGTTAAATTTCATTTATCGAAGCAGCACAGCCTTTCATAGTAAGCCTACTTGATAAGTAATCATGATTCATGAATAACACAAGTAACCTGTTTATGTGCAGTGGCATGCCCTGTTTTAACCTCTCTTGGATCTGCTGCTGCTGTTGCTGCTGTGAAGGATTATCTTTACCACTAAAATTGCCACGCTGCTGTTGTGACTGCAAACCATGCAGTTGCAGTTGCAGTTGTCTTCCATCCATCAAATGCTGCTCCTTACCAAAGTGGAGCTGTTGCTGCTCTTGCCCCAAATCATATTTCTGTAAAGAGAGCTGTGGTTTTGGAAATTGTTGTACTCTCCCACGTAGTTGCAATTTTGGGTGTCCAACTTGTCCATCTTGCCCCTCTTGCTGCAGTTGCAAATGCACCTGCACATGCTCTTGCCCAAGCTGTCCGAAGGTAAGCTCATGTTGCTGTTGTACAAAGTCATGTTGGAGACCATGTTGTTTATGTTGCTAGTATATTCTTTCCAAAAGGAAAAAAAAAATCTGAAGCTTTTGTTATCAAAATTGCATTCATAATAGCTAGAGTATAAATTTTGGAAATATAAAGGGTTATAAATGTTGTAAGTTAGATTATGCACTATATGGATACTCCAAGCAAATGTAGTAGCTCCGTTTGTAATCGTGGGTCAGATAAGTTCGACCCTTTGCTGTTGTCAATCTCCAATGTTGCGCGAGTGAAATGAAAGACCCAAATAGTAGAAAATGTCTATCGATTACGATTGCATGCTTTGATCAGCTTAATCAATGTTTGTTCCATTGTTTTAAATGCAGAAAATTGTTATAATATTAATCTCTCAGTTTTAATGAACCTTGATGACTAAGCTAAAGGTAGTTGAGCTCTTATTCCATGGTGTAACGCCCTGTAAGCCTCCTGAAAACACGATAAGGATAAAGCGTTTTATCTCCGAAAACAGAAAAGAAAAAGTGTTTTCTTTTTTGTCTTATTGATTTTTTTCCTCCAAGTTTCAATCCCTGTGGTCCTACCAGAAAGTTGATGATCGACTAAATAATCAAATGGCACGGCAGGAAAATAAGTGATTGCTGTGAACTACCTTTTTCTGCATAACTGACAGAGGACACAGGACACAGGAAATGTCTTTTCATTTGGTACACCGATTAGTAGCCATTCATGGCCGAGATCGTTTGGAATAAGACCCTTCGAAATAACTAGTAATTAGTAATTCAGAGGAAGCGTTAACTTTGAAATGACCGTGTGTAGTATGTACTGCGGTAGAACATGCCACCACCTTTAACTGCAGGCCTGTACCAAACAGGAAGAAAAAAAAAAATGCATCAATTGCACATGGGTGCTCAGGAGCGCAAAATTGTCCGTGATCTGTTTCCATATTTGTGAAATCGTTCATCAGATCCCGGGATCAGTGAAAAACTCAAAATATGGCCTCTGTCTTTTTTACTTTACCTCTGTTTCAGTTTCAATGCTTCCAATTACTAAAGCTTTGGTAAAAACATATAAACACTTAAGGAGGGAATTTACAACAAGTGATGAGGTGGTTAACGACTGTGTTGTTGCCATAGCTTGTAGAATAGGTTATTACAACAAGTTGTGCAGTCAGGAGTGATGAGTGATGATGGCAACAGCAATGTGCCTAAAGACTGGTAAAGTCATGCATGCAGCTTCTTTGCTTTAAACTCTACACCCTATGGCCTACTGCTGTTGGGCTATAGATGATGATAATAATAACAGTGAACAGTCACAATAAAACCTCAAAAATATGTCCATGTGAAAGCAACCGGGCTCCTAACTTGGTGTTCTTCATTGCTCCACATGATGCTACCAAATGCAGAAGCAGCCGAATCATTAACACTCCTATTCGACACAAAACTCACCGTGTACGTTTGTCGTTCCCCTACTTCTGTGAACGAAACCCTGTTAGGATTCACCGTTATCTCCACGGAGGACGGCGCGCTAACGGCCACGTCATACACAGATGGCGCCTCCCCCACGTTGGTCAACGTGCGCGTGTACCGTACAACCTTATTGGTTCCGAAAACAACCGAGAAAGATGGATAATTAAGGTCACCCGGGTCGGCAAATTTTGTGGAACAATTGGCGTCAGGATGCTTAACCACGAGTCTGAGATGGTCGAGGGAGTAGTTGAGGGAGCACAAAAACGCAATGTAGTCCTGTGTGGAGGCATCATAAACAAGGCCAGGAGATAGGGCCTTTTGTGGGTTCACATGACCGGCCCCATAGGCCCATGGCGTGGAGAGGGCTTCTTCTCCCGTTGCATCACGCAGAGGAGACTCTGTGTTGTCGTGGGTATAAGCCGTTGTCATGAGTGCAGATTTTATGGCACTTGGACTCCAATCTGGATGCGCTGCTTTCAACAGCGCAGCCAACCCACTTATGTGAGGACAAGACATGGAAGTACCGGACATGATGTTGAACCGCGTTTTGCGAGTGTCTTCGGACCCAGATGGCCCAACAGCACCGGACCAACCTGCTAAGATGTTCACTCCAGGCCCAATAACATCCGGTTTTAGTATCTGGGCCGTCACACCATTGGGCCCGCGAGAGCTAAAAGCCGCCACTACAGGAGACGGCCTCACGTTCAACACGGTCCCACCGAAGCTCAGAACAGCGGTTGGATTAGGATCCATCGACGCATACTCTCTGATCTCATCACCCTCGTTTTCCCCCACTGCCACGGCGGCCACAAGGTGACTGTCCGCCACCAGTCCCTCGCCGCTCATCGCTGTGTTCGCGAGTATCATCCCCACCCCGCCCGCGTCGCGCACAACTGTGCCCTTCTCTACGCGCGCGTTAAGCCCCCTGTCACAAACCACCACCTTCCCGCGCACTGTCTCCGGGTCCAGTGAGCCAGGCATGCAAATGCTGCTCGAAGAGTTCGACCGGTCGCTGAAATAAACCAAACCAACCGGTTCGTCTCCCATACCTTCACCACTGTATAGCGAAACGCCGGCAAAGCGTTTCCCGTTCCCGAGAGTAGCGTACGCCGGGAAATCACGGTCCAGTGTGCCGGCTCCGACGGTCATGATCCAAGGAGCAACATTAGCAACAGAACCGCTTCGAGGTCCAGTATTCCCTGCGGAACAAGAAACGAATATTCCTCTCTCCACTGCCGCAAAGGCTCCAATAGCGATGGCATCGAAGTAGTAAGGAACGGAGGAGGAGCCGCCAAGGGAGAGAGAGAGGACATCCACTCCGTCCTGGATTGCCTGATCCATTCCGGCGAGAATGTCGGAGGCGAAACAGCCGTCAGTCCAGCAGACTTTGTAGGCCGCCACGCGCGCCTGCGGCGCCATCCCGCGTGCGGTGCCGGTGGCATAACCAAGCAGCGTGGCGTTGGAGACAACGGAGCCTGCTGCCGTAGAGGCTGTGTGCGTGCCGTGGCCGTCACCGTCACGGGGCGAAGCAAGGTCTCTCGGCTTTCTGGACTTAGCAGAAGCCATTTGGTAGCCCTTGGAGAAACTGCGAGCGCCGATAAGTTTGTTGTTACAAAGAGAAGGGTCGAAGTCAGGTGCGGAGTCGCAGGTACCCCGCCAGCGCGTGGGGATTTGGGGCATTTGGGAATCATCAAAGCTTTGGGATTCTGGCCAGACGCCAGTGTCAAGGACCCCAATAACGACGTTGTGTGATGCCTGGTGGAGGTCCTCCCAAAACCCAGAATGGGCCTGGAGGCCCAGGAACTCAGGGGTGCGTGTAGTGTGTAGCTTGTAGAGCGTGTCTTCATATACACCCAAAACCGAATCAGAAGTTCGGAGCGCGTGGAGTTGTTGAGGGTCGAGCGTGGCAGCAAAGCCGTTGTAAACAGAGGTGTAGGCATAAAGGAGAGAGTGTGGAGAAGAAGAGAGCATGGAAGTGTACCAGTCAAAGTGCGTGGGGTGCACGCTAGGATCGTGGCGCTCTTTCATGTGTACTATGTAACTCTTTCTGGCACTCACCGGCGTGAGTTGGAGGCCGAGGAGAAGAGGTAGAAGAAGAGACAGAGAGAAGAAAGCCGAGAATGATTCCATCACTTGCTGTTCCTTTTGCTTAATCACACCATTAGAGTGCAATGTCTCTTCTGAGTTTTCTTTTATAACCAAACATTTCATCATTTCTTCTGTTTAAAAATCCCGGGCTTTTCAGTTTTCCCAACGGTTTTGCCCCTTCCACCATCATCAAATCAAATTCTCTTTTTTTATTAACCATTCCTCTTTGCTTTGGCTTAATTTACACATCACAAGTTTATTCACTGCACTATGACACTTAGTTTTTTTATCATTTTGAATTATTATTTCTATTTTTTATTTTAACACATACCATAATCAATATATGTCTAATATATTTTAGGTAAAGAAAAATTCTTGATTTTTTTTCATACTAATTTGTTTAAAAGATCTTTTAAACTATACACAAGTTAAATTTAATTTAATAAAATTTGTGAGAATATTGGTAGAAAAGGATCTTGTTACCAGCCATGTCATTCACTAATTTTGGACTATGAGTTGAGTTTGTGAAGGATGTAGATTTGGAGAAGATATTCTTGTCTTCATCAAACCACAAATATGCATGTATATATATATATATATATATATGTGAGGACATGAATTTAACAGCTGTAAACACGTCACTCTTCGCAACTTTTCAATATTTGCTGTCCAAGAGGGTGTTTTATTTTACTTTAAATAAATTAGCTAAGTTAAATTATGTAAGTAAGTCTTAATCTAATTTTTATTAATGGCTTTTGGGTTAGAATGGAATCATCAACAACAACAACAAAATATTTAAGGTTCAATACTCGTACACTTTTATATATTAATGAAATTTTTTTAGTTTTATTCAATACAAAACTTTGTAACTCGCAAGATTCTCTACACTTCATTTCAGTATGTCATGGTACAAATCCCCATAATAGAATGTGAGTGGTAATGAGTTATTTCAGAATTATAGAACTATACTGTGTGGGAATGAATTTCAATGAAGGAATCTTGGGTATGTAGAGGTTGAATAAAATGTTTATTTTCTTTTTCATTTGTCTTTAAATGTATAATTTGACGTTTCATTCCAAAGTGAAGAGTAATATTTAATAAGAGAATCCCATGTTTTTGTGCAGATAATGTAGTATTTTCTCTCCCTTCTTCTTGTCCTATCCATTCACGGACTTGGTAAGCAAAAGCAGCAATATAACAAAGAAACAATTATAAAATCGAAGGCAAACAAAAAGTAGCAACACGACAAGGATGATCGATGATGTGTGTGCATACTTTATTAATTTTCTCCAATAACAAGTTTCCTTGTTAGACAGTGAACATCCCACTCATGTGCTCAACAGTGTACTGGTGCTGGATTCAAGCTGAATATTCTTTTCACAAATATTCATGACAAAAGAAACAAGAAGATAAAAAATCTTTTTTTTTTTGGAGTTTAACATTGAATTGTGTACTTTAGTTTTTGGAAAAAGTGAGACATCAACGATCTTCCCAAAGTTATATGTATACGTTTTCAACGTACTAATGTTTTGGGATTTTTAAATGAAGAGTATAAGTAGAGAAAACAAGGAAGAAGGATAAAATGTATAAAAAAAACAAATTTTAATTTCATGTTCAAGTTAATAAAATAAAATCATATTTAACAATTGTAGACTCAATAATTGTAGATGAGTTATAATGTATTTTTTCTCTATGTATGAAATGTCATAGTTGTTACATGGTTACATGGATGATATATGATGTTGGATTTCCGGATAACTATGTAAGTTGGATCCTTTATGGAAAAAAAAATGTAAATTATTACATTACTTCTCTTCAAATTTCAAGTAGGGATGATAATATGGTAAAGCAAATAAAGGTGTGACTGTCTCATTTTTAAAGTAAAAATACTTTATTCTTTACTTACTCATTAAATATTAAATTTGTGTCTTATCCTCGTGCTCACTGTTAATGACTATGTTCGTATTTATACTTATTTTTTTTATGTTGTTTCAATTACTAATTAAATAATTTTTTTACAAAATAAAATAAAAATCATATCAAATAAAATATGATATAATCAAAAATTCAATATCAAAAATAATCAAGTGTATGTCAAAAAGCTATTTGACTTAATAAAATAATGTATAATCAATACAATACTAATGAGATCTGATTCCAAACATATAAGACATTGACATCAATCTCAACCTAATGTGGGACTTATATAGTGTTCTACTTTCTCATTTTTATCCAATGTGAGACTTATACTAACACTTGGATCTTGACTAATATTTTAAGAGGAGCCAAAATAAAACAATTAAAATTTATATATTTAATTATCGTTACTAAGACAAAGATAATGAATACATAATTTAGGATAACTATAAATATATAAAGAAATAATAATTATTGTCATTTGTTCTTTCATATTCTTGAACTCATCAATAATTGGACCAGAACTAAAATTTTCAGCTCTTTCTTTTCCAATGTAAATAAACAAATTATCAGTAAAAAAATCACCTTCCATATTTGTTCAGCAATCTTGTTTTGATAATCTTCATTACAAAAAAAATATATAATTGGACAATTAAGTCAGTGGTATCATGGTTCAGATGAAAAGGTTGAATTTTTCTTATTTTCATCTTCACACAGTTTTCCTTTTTATCATTTTTAAAATATGAATTTGTTCTTTTATTCTTCACCAATATATATTTTTTAAGTTAAAGACTAAAGAAAAATTTGTCATAAATTGAAATGTAAATACTAAAATAAAAATTCATGATAATCAAGCTACAATTAAAAATCGATTATGAAAAAACAGGTAGTACAATATTTTTTCTTATATATTCGTAAAAATGAATATACAAAAAGTATGTTAGATAAAAAGTAATTTTAATTATTAAATTAATATTTTACTATTATGTAAGACAAAAAAAGTATTTTTTTTCAAGAATGGAAGAGAACATATAAGAAATAAGAGTAGAGACAACGATTATTTTTCTCTTTGAAAAAAATTAGTAAAAGTAAAATATGAGAACAATATGTGAAAAATTCAGGAAACAAATAAAAAATATCTTAATAAATTTTTTTATTTTTTATTATATTTGATTTCAAAATTTTTTATCAATTAATATTTAATATTATGATTTATAAATCAAATTAAAAAAGATTAAATTTAATTTTCTTTGATTCTTGATACACATAATTTAAAAAAGTTTAAATATTATACATAATTTAAAAAGTTTAAATACTATACATAATTTAAAAAGTTTCAAATTTTTTAATTACATAAATTATAAAAGAAATCAAACAACCACGAGTATCTTTTTTGTAGTGCCGTTCACCTTAACGGGACATGTTTACCTGAAATCCTTACGAGAAAAACTTTCGATACAGGAACCTGCACTTGTCTAAGCCGATTTTAATCATCGACTTTGATACCAAGTACGACCTAACAATAATGAAATATTCTTTTGCAAACATAATAAAATTAACTACCAAAAAGAATGCAGAACATAAATTTGTTAGATTACCTGGTAAAAAAAGTGTTGTATTAATTTAAAATAAGAATATGTATAAAAACGGGGATATATATATATATATATATATATATATATATATATATATATATATATATATATATTTTATTTTTGTCTCTATATTCATTTTAAAATTTATTGACCATTCCCTAATAATTTTGAGAATGACTTATACTGCAAATTCTTAAAAAGAACTATCATGCAAATACGAAACAGACAGTCTTAAAGTTGACAATTGTCTTGATAATAGTATATGCTATATATTATGATAATAAACTGGCCATCCAATTATTGAATATGGACTTGACCTATCTGGGCATCGGACTAAATGGATAAAGATAAAATAAATTTATTTTTATTTAAGTAATAATTTTTAAAGGTTATTCTAACTTAAATCATAAATCACGTGGATAGACTTGTATATATAATAATATTTTTTTATTAAAATAATAATTTATTACAAACTTAATTGTTTTGATAATATTTTCATATTTAATTAACTATAATATCATTCAAAATTGAACTTCAGCTATAACTATTTCCATGGACTTTAACAAAAGTTCAAGCTCAAGGAATAACATGCATGTAACTAAAAGGTTTGTGAGAACAAAAGAAATGAAACAATCAAGCTCAGAACTAAGAAACGAGAAGGAAGGAAGCAATGCATGTGAAGGAAAACAAGGATTAACAGGTTTTTATTTTCAGTTAAATTAATAATTTTGAGTCTGAATTCCACAGTTTACATTTCAATTTAAATTATATCATATTGAGTAATGTATATGAAGATACTATTTATATGAGGTGATATATGAGAGACCCAAAAGATTGTGAATGGAACAAAATAAGAGGGTGTTTCATGGACTGAGGGAGTGTAGAAGTACCAATCACAAAGTTTTGGTGTATATGCATGAGTTGTTGCTGTTGGCTGCTTCTGCTTCTGCTTCAACTTCCACATGCACATGCATTTCCAGTTATTTTCTTTTCATCCACATCTCACTTTAAGAACACAACTATGTCAGAAAGAGAAAACATCACCACCACGTAAATAATAAATGTTCTTTTTTTTTTTTGTCATTTGTTATATAAGCACAGACCTAATATCAAATCTCTAACAAGACGCAGGATTATGCCAATTTTGTCATTCTGTGTTGCCATGTTGGTATTCATGTTTCTATTCACGTGTACTGTGACCAGCTCTATATACTTTACACAAATGCATAGTCTGTATTTACATGTTTAATAAAGATGATGTGATAACAGTTTAAAATGCAAGTATATCATTAATATCCCCTTTCAATGTTTTGTCCCTTTGCTTCTGCAAACATAACATATCATTGCCATCCTTTTGTCTGACACATAGTCACGGGTCAGTATAAATTAACCAAAGTGGTAATAGTATTCCATGATCTAACAAAACTATTCTAACCATGTGTTTCGATTTAAATATGAATTTCGGGGAGTAGATTTTAGGAAAAAAAAGAGAGGTGAAATTAAAGTTGTTTAGATGAAAGGAAAGATAATGAAAAATGAATAGAAATTAGAGAAAAGATGTGAAAGTGAAGGAGTGATGTGTTTTAGCATAGGTCCATGTTTTAAATCCATTTACTTCTGGCTCATAGGATTAGTTTTATGTGTATATATGTTAGAGCTCTTGTAACATTTTATACATAATATATCATTCCCTTCTTTCTATATTTCTTTGTTTTCTACATGGTATCAGAGCGTTGGATTTTTACAAGAGCATTAATTTTTTTTTAAATTGTGAGAAAATCAGACCAACATTTCATAAGATAGAAGATAGATCCAAGTAAAACGAGTAAAATCATCAATGAAAGAGACATAATATCTAAAACCTCCTTTGGTAGATACAGGAGAAGGTCCCACACATCAGAATGCACAAGATCGAAAGGAGCAAGAGAAGAAGAAATACTTTTATTAAAAGGTAAAACGAAAAAATTTGCCAGTTTACAATCACTACAATAAGAAATATCATGATTGTCCAAACCCATGACTCTTGTAGACACCAAAAACTTTAAACGAGATGCAGAAACATGACCCAAACGAGAATGCCACAAATAAAAAGATGAGGAAGAAGAAGACAAACGAAACGAAGATAAATTCACACTAGAGGCTACAACTATTGATTCCTTGAACTGATTCAAGACATAGAGTTCACATTGCCTACGACCTATCTCAATCACCTTCTGATATGTGCGATCATGTACATAGCATTCAAATGGAGAGAAACACACATTAAATCTAGAATCACAAAGTATGTAGTAAACATCAGATAAAGACAAAGGAGATGGTGTGACAATGGTACCAATACCAAATAAGGGAATTAAATCATCGTTAGCAGTTGCAATTGACATGGATAAGTTAAGTGATAACAAAACAAAAGAAGGCAAATGATGTGGCATATGATTTGGCACATGAGTTAATGATCCATTTGTCAGAGGATATATTTGGTGATGATGTACCTGGAGATTGCGAGGCTATGTTGGCCTGTGGTTGGGAAGTAAGTTTAATTTCCTCTGCTAGTAATAAGTGATCTCATACGTCCTTTGCAGTAATATAATGTGTCAATTGAGCGTCAATCGAGTGTGTGACAAAATTATTGACTTAAGTGATAATTTTACGGTTGTCAACTTCTCATACCTTTAAAGCAGTAGCATAATCATCACCTTTGGTGTCAATCAATTTTGCCTTAGCACCTGAAATATAATCCCACATGGACTTTCCACGAAGAAAGATTTTCAAAACATAACTCCAGTTGGAATAATTTTTATCATCCAATTGCACACTAATAGACTAAAGAGAATCATCTTTACAAGTCGCCATAACAAATTGAATACAAAACAAAAGTGTGAACTACACAACGTAAGCAACAAACAAAACAAAATACAAAGCCAATATTAGAGAATTGCAAATACCTTAAAATGGCATAAAGAACATGGTGCAAAACCTCCAAAAATGCCTCAAAGCAAACAACAAAATTGCAATCAAGTGAAACCTGATAAATTGTGAAAAATGCTTAGGACTTATGGCCTAGGAAAAAGGAACTACTGTAAGAATCCCTTCTCAATCATAAAATTTGCGAAAGACGTATAGGGCTTAAGGCTTAGGACTTAGGAAAGAGGAACGATTGCAAGAATCTATTCTCAATCATAAAATCTGAGAAAGAGGCTTAGGGCATATGGCTTAGAAAAAAGGAGCTTACGACTTAGGAAAAAGGAACTACTGCAATCATACATTCTCAATCATAGATCGTTTAGGACTCTTGATACCATGTATCTTTAAAAACTGTATTATCCCATCGTTTTGCTATGAAAGATTTGGGTGTACTGCGTTACATTTTGTGTATTGAGGTTGCTTCTTCTCCTAAAGGTTATCTTTTGTCTCAATCCAAGTATATTGCTAATCTATTTGAGCGTGCTCGGCTTACTAACAACAAGATTATTGATACTCCTCTTAATACAAGTGTCCGATATTCCCCATCTGATGATATTCCTTTGGCTGATTCTACTTTATATCATGGAAGAATAAAAAACAAGATGTTACATCTTGATCGTCTACAGAAATTGAGTGTCGCACTATGACTTTAATAAAATTATATGATTATAATTTTGTCTTTGATAAAAAATAATTTAAAATAAAATTTAATTAACATAAATTATATTAAAATAAATGTGAGTTATTATTGAAAAAGGATGGAATTATTATAAATACGTAGGTGGATGACTAATTTAAATAAAATAAAGTAAATGATTTGAATTGATAAAACTATTGTTATTATTATTGTATTATTTTTAATATGAAAAACAAATAAAATACCAAAATATAAGGATAATAAATTTAAGCTAGATTCTCATTAATAATTTTTTAAGTTAATAAATTTATTAAAAGTGTTTAGTAAATTAACTGATAAACAAGTTAAGAAATAAAAAATATATAGTTATATAAATAAATTTTATAATTTATAAATAAAATATATTGTTAGGTCATTGTAATTTTAAAATTTTTAAAATAATTATTTTTTCCTTGAACTTTTTAGCATTTCTGTTTAATTTTTAAACAATTGTTTATATATATTTTTTGTTTGGATAGATATGTCATTTTATTTAAATGAGTTGGTTTAATAAATATTGAGTATATTTAATTTTTTATTTTTTTCATAAATTTAATTTTTAATTTTTTAATTTAAATTACTCTTGCATAATTTGTTTTTTCTTTTCATTCTTTTCCATGTATAATTTTGATATATACTTTGAATTTTTATAATGTTAACTCTTTCTTTATTTGATTCATAAAAAAATAAAAAATAATTTAACAAATACTAAAAATAATACAATCATTAATTCTCTATATAAGATGGAATTAAATAACAATGCTTAAAGGGAAAATAAAGATAAGAAGAAAGTATAGTCAAATAATTTAATGGGTTGTAACGAAAGATAAAAAAGTACAAGCTATAGCAGCAGCTAAAAATGTATGAGTTAGAAATTTTTAAAATAAGTTATTTTAAAATACTTAACAAATATTTGTAAGTTGGTGAAACTCCAAAATTTAAGTCAATGTATAGGAATCATCATAGTTAATGCAATAATAAATGAGAGTAATAAAATTAGTAGTAAATACTTAGAGTTCTCCATTATCAGCCATGTTAAGTCAAGGTTTAGTTTTTTATTTTGTTGTAGTTTAAGATATTTATTATCATTCGATTAATTATGTAAATATTATTGTATTAATTGAAACATTCTCCTCTTGCTTGATACTTTTTTGTTTTACTTTGACAATACTAATTTACACTTTAGTTTGAGTTAGTAGGGAAGGTTAATTTAAATCTTATTGGTTTAGTTATTATTTAAGTATGATGATTAGTATAAATGCTAATTATTATTTAAAATAATATAATTTTCGTCATTAGAAATCATGATTTTATCAATTTTCATTTTTCTCACTTTGTGGTTTATGTCATAAAAGTTTATCTTTTTCTTTTTTAAAGTACAGGTGTAATTTTGTACATTTCTATTTCAAAATACTTATCTTTATCATTTAAATAAATTAAATTTTATATTATTAATTGTGAGACCCCAAAAAATTAATTTTTTCAAAAAATTCTTTTTTTTCTCTAAAAACTTTCCTTCCTCTTCTAAAATTTTGAATCAGCTCCCATCTTTTTTGAAGAATCAACGCTACTAGAGTAATCTACGCGAAGAATCTTATTAAAACCCTCAATCAATTTTTTTTAATGGTGAGTTCGAAAATTCTACCAATTTTTTAATAGCAATATGTTTTTCTTTACATGCAAGCTCATATTCAACTTCATGTCACCTCTTTCGTTTTTAATGAATCTCTATCTGTTTATGATCCTGAAATATTTTCCTTAATCGTTTATATGACCTCTGAATTTGTAGATAGTGATTATTTAGGTGAGGAGAGCAGAATTAGATAAACTTGATCAGGTAAGGGAAACTATTTTCATTATTTTATAATCCAATGTTTTATTTTTGAAAAGATATTAATTAATAGTATGACCGTTTTGATTGAATGTTACTGTAAAAAATGAGAACTTCTTAATAAAAGTATAAGTTCAATGCATAATATCTGTTGTGGTGATATTTTCCTTGGACTAGAGAAAGTTAAAAATTTGTGAGAGGAATTGATTTTTGGGTTTGTATTGTGAAGTTCCTGAGTGAGAGTGAAACTATCAGTGTTATTACATCATGAGATTGGTAGGAAAGTAGTGAAGGAAGAGTTAGATGAGTAGAAAATTTATTAATTGACTGTAATTTGTGATTGCATGACGAAGTGATATCTTTAGGTTTGGTTGTTTGAGTGTCTCTGATGTAGTAAGATGATTACTCTTATGACTTTATTATTATATGAAGAGTAAGGCTTAAAGAGAGCAGAAACATAGAAAATTTTGAATATAAAAATATGTGGAATTGAATTATTAAGGGATACGAAGTTTATTGAGGTATCTATTGTTGAGAAATTTATGAATTTATTTCGGCATTATTTGATTTGGGTTATAGTTATAATTTGTGATTTTGAAATTTTGTTTGATTGATGAGTTAATTAGGAACATAGATACATATGTTATTTTCTCTGGTAACTGATTACATGTGGGGTATGATCGATTAAAAACACGAGTTTTTCAAGAACTTTCTAGAATTTAAAGATTTTATGTTAGAGAAATCTATAATGATGCTTTCGTACCTTGATTTGAAATTATGATTGAGTTGTGTCCATCGATATATGTTTGTTTGAGAAATTTATGTTGTGATATAATAATTTAAATTAGTTATTTCCAAGGGGAATTACTAATCTAGGGATAGTCAAAGTGTATTGAAGAAAATTTTTTATATGGGACTATTTAGACTCTACTAGTATCAAACTCATACATAGAAGAAGATAACTAGGCGATGAGAGTCGAAGGAGGCTTCACCTGGTAGACGATATGATATGAAAGATGATCATACTCAGGGAGCTAGTGAGGTTAACCTGACTGCATGAGATACGTGAGCTTCATCTGATATAACAAGTTGTAGAAAAGAATGAGATGGTGGTAAGTATGACAGGTGCATAATATCACGAGTCCATTAAATACACTAGTTTTATGGGATCCCAAAATCTATATTTATTTTGTTGTTGATTCGCTTTGGAATGATGTTTGTTTGAGTCATTGGACTGAGCCATGTGGGCTGATACCGGGTATTGGAATTGATGAATGTGAACTAATTGCATTTTTTGACTGATTCATGTAATGAAATATATTGTTGAATGGATTATTGGAATTAAGTAATGGAGTTGTATAAATGAGAAAGAAAAAAAAGGAGACTAAGTTAAGGATTTATTTCTAACAAATGTTTGTTTTGATAATCTTTATTATAAGTTATTAATGTTTTCATATTAAGGTTATTCTTTTAAATGCATTATTTAAGTTTTTAAATTGGTCTTTAAAGGGAATACTAGTGAGTATTAGTATAGTAATATATGGAGAAATGACATAATTTCTATCAAATATACTTCGATATTATTCTAATTAGTTTAATATGTTACTATTTTTCGTATATTATTGCTCATCATTCTTTTTATGTATTAGCTTATCCTTGTTTGCACTTGTGCGTCTCTTGTTTTCTTTCTAATGCAATGATCATATATTTTTTATATATGGAAGCAGTGTTAGGAGCTGAGGGTGATAGTAGCACAAGAGCTGGAATAAAAAGCTAAAGGATTAGTATAGGAATATCTTAAATAATTTGTTTAACTAAAAAAAATTGTATTTAGTTCCTATTTTATGTTTTGAAGTACTTATGGGTTCATTTTAAATGTATTTTGAAACACAATATGGTCTAGTTTCAAGAACTGTAATATGAATAAGTTCATCTTCAATTATTAATATCACAAAGACCTTATGATTATTAAGTACTTAATGGTATATATATATATATATATATATATATATATTAGAAGAAATTTGGGTTATTCCATTAATTTTCAAAAGTAGACTAAATTAAATTTTAAATTCTTAAAATTTTCAAGTGAAACACATCATTTATTTATTTATAATTAAAATAGCTATTATTTTTTTTGATAATTTTCTTTAATTTCTTTCAATTATTGAAAAGTGTCAGATTTTGCTATTAATATAAATTAAGATTATAGTTATTGTGACTATCATGAAAAATTATTGGATAATGATGATGTTCTCCAATAACACTTCCATATTATTACCTAGAATGACCATCACCAATGTTGATATAAGTGGTTATGCTCTATAACTAATCTTCACGTCATCATCATCTAAAATAATCGAGGAACTATTATCATTATCATATAGGTAATAATGTCCGACGAGTTTTGTGTCATGACCTATAATAACTAGGTCACCATTGTCATTATCACTATTGATAGAAGTGATAATGATAATATATTAATATGTTCTCAATGAAAATAATAAACTTATCGTTTTACATTAACAACAATATTGTCTTATATTAATCACATTATTTCACATTTCTTATAAATTAAAAATAAATAAGTAATGACGAAACAAAATGTCAAAAGATATCGCTTAATTAATAAAAAAATTAAATAATATAAATTTAATTAAAAATTATCACTCAATAAAAAAAATAAGACAATCAAAAGTGACCAAATTTATCAAATTCTTAAATTCAATTAAGTCTAAAAAAATATTATAATAGTAGAACAATCATGACCATCAAAACAAAAGTACACTTTGGGTGCTTGAATATCAATGAAGCTGTGCGAATATAAAGGCTTGAATGTTCTTATAGCTACAGTTCTGACCTAACAACTGGTCGCTTTGGCCGAGTGGTTAAGGCGTGTGCCTGCTAAGTACATGGGGTTTCCCCGCGAGAGTTCGAATCTCTCAGGCGACGTCTCTTTTTTATTTTATTTTTAGGACTATTCTTTTAATACTAAAACACTCTTCTACAAATATTATTCCACAATACGATAAGTAAAAAATATTTTGTTTATCCCTTTTTAAGACTCCGATATACATTTTCATTACAATTTTATGTCACTTTCAAAATCAAACAGATCAGGGAATTCTGAGCATTTTATAAAATCAGAAAGTAACATTGGGCATTATTAATTTCAAATAATGATGACATATTTTGCGTGATAGTAAAATATGTAGATATTAAAGAATATATGTGAAGATAAAATACACAGGCTAAAACTATAATACTAAACTATATGAAAATAAAAAATTTGATGATAAAATAATAAATTTGTATAGGAATAATAAACAAAAGTAAATACTATGTTTTAATTAAACAAGTATAACAAAAATTGTTAAACAAGTATAGGATTATATTATAAGATGATTGTAGCAAATAATATAAGATGAGTTTTTTGATGTATTGATTAGACAAGTCTAGTCATACATATTAGACAAATAAACATATATTGATTAGAGTACTCTAGTAATATATATTTAGACAAGAATTTTTAAACATAAATTTGATGAATCTATTAATAAACATTAAACAAGTTTGTTCATTCACTAATTACATGAATTCTACAATACGTATTAAACTAGTCTATTCATACATTAATTACATGAGTATAGAAATATATATATATATATATATATATATATATATATATATATATTCTAACAATACACATTAAATGAGTTGATCCAGATACTAATTAGACTAGTATAACAAAAAAACATTAGATGAGTCATTACATACATTGATTAGACGATTCTAGAAATATAAATCAGACAAGTTTTTTCATACACCAATTAGACAAGTCTTATAACATACATTAGACGAGTTTTTTTATATATTGATTAAACGAGTATGTTCATATTAGTCGAGTCTATTTATTTACATTGGATGACTTGATCTATTATTTGATTAGACAAATCTTGTAATACACATTAGACAAGTGTTTTTATAAATTGATTAGACAAGTCTAACAATACACATTAGATGAATGTGTTCATATATTGATTAGACGAATCTAACAACACATGCTAAACGAGTTTGTCAATGCATTAATTAGACGAATCTAGCACTACACATTAAATTAGTCTATTTATTCATTAATTTGTATTTTTACGAAGTTTACTCTACATATTTCTATATGTTTAGAGGGTGTAATATATACATACTTTATCTTTTATATTTTTACATAGTCTATTATTTATATATTTACAAAAATATTGACTTTTCTAAATCTAGAAATCATTATTCACATTAATTTTATTTCAAAACTTAATTATAAACTTATATTATTGTTTCTTTTCCTGAACATCTAAATCTATTTGAATAATCACACAAACAAATATCAACCCATAGATAATAAGTTAAAACTAGTTTTCACTGCAATCTGATTTCTTCTTATGTCACTATTCAGAATCAAACAAATTCAATACTTCATGCTTCAATATCCTTACCTGTGAATAGATTGGGGAATAAACCACGATTTTATAAGATCAGGAAGTAACTTTGCGCATTATTGATTAAAATAATATTGATGACATATTTTACAATGAAGATAAAATATACAGTCAAAAACTAGAATACTAAACTATAAGAAAATAAAAATATATATAAATGAAAATAGTAAAATTTGTAAAATATAAAAAATTAAGCAGTGAAATTTATTAATAAAGAGAAAAATTACCTTTTGAAAAAAAAAATGACAACCTTAATAAAGTATCTAAAAATGGAATTACAGTAGATTAAACTTTTATTTTTTAATTAAAATAAAGTAATAAAATAATATTTTTTTACTTGAATAGAAAAGTTTATCAAAACTTTGTTAAAAACATTTTATTAATCTATCATAGTTCTAATAAAAAATATGTTCCTGGGGTTCCACTTTCATTACCAAAAATTAAATAAAGAAACTGATATATTATTAAGATTAGATCTTTTATAAAAAGAATTTGTTCCATTAGATAATTAAGTTTTACCGTCAATAAGACGTTTTGTATTGTATTAATATTCTACCATATTTTTATAAATAAATTTATTTGGTCCCATGATTTGATAGGGACTCATATAAAAGGACATAATTAGATAAATCATGATAGAACCCACACACAATTGGGGAAATCAAGAGACGTGTTGAATCCAGAGGTTCAAGCAGTGCCATATTTGGTTGAATATATCACAGTTTTCATTATTTTATTATATAATATTATATGACCTATTAATTACTGAAAAGAATTAGAAAACCAGTGCATAACAATGTCATTATAAAATTAGTTTTGGTAAATTGCATTAACACCACAATATATACTATGTTTATTGACTTACACGACATCACATAAAAGTAATCTATTCATTGTCTTAAAAAATTAATTTTAATTTAATTTTTAAAATCAATTTGTAAATTAAAATTTACATATATTTATAATGAATTCATCTTATTTTTTAACACATTTTAAAACAGTTAACAAATACGACACTCATTTTATCAAAGTTTCAAAGGTGAAGATTCAGTTAGTTGGCATCCATGAGTTACTTGAGGCAATTCTATAACAACCTTAATTTCTAACCTTTTGTTTGCTTTAATTAATAAACAAGCAACGTTAAATTAAATTTAACTTTAAATGCAACTGCATAAGAAAGGCAAACATAGTTCTTCTCATAAGCATGTTCATGTGTGTGCTGTTTTAGATAAGAAAATAATGAAAACCACATCGATGTTTAAGAATATGTCAGTAAAATACACATCTAATTTATTAAAAAAATTCAAAATAATAAAATATGAAATCATCATAAAATTATTGAAATAATATCAAAGTAATGAAACGCGGAATTAGTATTAATACAATAATAACCATGACAGTAAACAAAATACAAACTTAATATACCAGTAAATTATTGTACTTGTAATAGTTACAGCGGATCAAGGTCCTTACACCATCATTGGTAGCACTGTACCCTAATTTGGCTCTTCTTTCTTCTCAAATTGAAAAATGTATGGAACTTGATCCACCGAGTCCCGTGACTTTACTGCATAACCATTTTTTATTCTTACGTGTCCCACTATTCTTCAAACCACACACTGTAATAGTTCTCATTTTTCATATACCTAAAATGAAATAAAAGAAAACAAACAAAACTAAAGACAAAAAGATAACCCCAAGAACAAACCAGCACAGACCTAGCACTGGATTTTGGTGGCCACCGATATTACCACCACTCTCACTGCGTCGTGATCTTTGAGGTTCACGCCTTCGCGGTTTCATTGGCTTGTCTATACTTTTGTCGCGATTCATAATTTCCTCTGCACTAAGATACCTGAGGGTTATCAGAGAAGAAAAAAAAACAAGAGATGTCAGAAGAAATTTGGAGGATTTTATCTGCGTAACTTTCAATGAAAATTGTTGCAGATCTCAAGTTAGGGTTAGACTTAAATTCTAAGAAAAATCATTATTTGTGATCTCAGACACATAAGAACTAAGAGAGAAGTACAAAATAACATGGTGGTAAAGAGTTACCTATTAGCCTGTATATAATAGTTTCAGTGTTATGTGTAAGGTATTTCAAAGAATGAACCCAGCAAGTTCAAGGAAAAACACTCCTTAAACCCTTTTAATGCTTTACGTCATGTCTGGTTTCGTGGAGGATGAGGTTGAACTTCGTTTTGCTTTTGGTTGGATTCTTGGTTGATTCCGAAAACTTTTAGTGACTTCGATTGCAGTAGACTTAGTACGTGACTTGAGACCAATTTGACCGTCACTTAAGGATTGTTATTGTTTAATGAATCTTTATTATTTACTTGCATGTAATTAATCAGATATAAGTACCAAAATGTGGTCGCATTCCAATTTTTTTATGCATGTAAATGTGAAAACTGTATCTTATTGAAGTATACCAGAAAGAAAGACTGATATATCACACCACACCCTTACACTGATATGAACTATTTGTTTGGTTCACAAACGTTCACAAAAAAATCATAGAATTGGTGAAGGTGTTTTCATACACAGGCAATAAATTTCCTAATGCTTTATATTTAAGTTGTTCATATTATTAAAAAGAAAGTTCAATGATACTATCTTTTTTTATGTATGTTTCTCAAAGTCTTTACCATTATGCGAGGACTTTAGCTAACTTAATTTTGTAAAAGGAAAAATGATAAATTTTGTTTCTCCTCACTGCAACTGCTTTTTACTTCAAAGCTATATATTGAACTAAAACTTCACAAATAATTTTTATTGTCTTGAAATTTATTAAGTAAATTTGATTATAAATTTTTTATAGAAGTTTCAAACATACATTTATTTCAAAAATCTTAAAACTAAAATCAAATTTTGAAAAGTCTATATTTCAAAGTTAAGGGTATAAACTCTCGCCAACGTACAAAATCAACGTTTCTGCTTATAGTTGAATTTGATGTATATAAAAACAAAGTCTAAAAGGAAAATATCAATAATTTGAAAGACTGGGTTGTGACAAAGTGCATAATATTTATATTTATTGATTTTATTATAGTGTTACCGAGTAAAAAAGTACAACACTTTTTATATGAAGAATAACAAAATATTTATTATTATAAGGATTTTTTAGCTTTTAGACAATGAAAAACAGTATTAACATCTTTGTAAATAAATTTGATATGGACTAAGTAGTTAATACTAATAAATTATATATATGTTGAATGGTTTTTTCAAGAATACATTGAGTAAATTATTAAATAACAATCAAAATTTAGAAATAAAAAATAATTTCTCATTGATTAAGTTAGACATTATTTTACAAATTAAAAATTATTAATATCCAAGATAGTCTCTATTATTTATAAAAAATCATAATTAGTTTATGAATTGAAATCTAAATTATTCTTTAATATAAGTTACCTAGATTTTAATTACTTATTATTATTGATTCTAAATTAGTTTTTAATTTTTAATATTAATGATTTTTTTAGTGGTATCTAATTTCTTGTATGTTTAAAAAATTATTATGAATAGTTAAAATTAATTTTAAATTGAAGAAGTGTAGCTTTAGTTTAATAGATAGTGATATCAAATGTTACTATTCACTTTCCTTTTACAAAAGATCCATCAACATAATTACTTCAAAATCATTTTTATAGAATCAATTATGTGAACATTATCTTAAACACACTATACATCATTGACTTAGGGTTAGTAGATGGTGTCGGTGAATTTGTGGCCAGCCTGTCCATTTTCTTTCCTCATCAACAAATTACAACAACAACAGTGTATCACCACCACTCATGAATTTAGGTAACAAAATCTATTGATTTTGGTTTTATTATTAGTTATCTAGCTAGATAAGACACTAATAGAAATCGAAAATTGTAGTTAACTTCAATACTAACCACTCAAAATTTGTAATCTGTCACATCCTAATCAAATACACTAATAAAAACAACAAACATGTTTGTTTGATATAAAAAAATTTGATATTTAAACTTTACACTTAAATTCTTATAACCTATACTATATATGTAGATAATTAATCACTAACACGATAAGCTATTTGTGGTTCCCCCTCACCTTTGAAGACATGTCTGTTTTCTCACGAATCACAGTTTTATGTTAGCTTCTGCTTTTGGAAGTTTTGGTCAAACTAGTGTGCACAAATGCTGCAATTTCTGTCAACAAAACCCTTTGGTATGGGTCAACAAAAACGCGTCTCTTGCAAGTTGAAGCCACAGCTATTTATTTAAAGTTAATTTTTTAATTAAACCTTACAATTATGTTTTATTACATAAAACGAAATCTCTCACGTACGTCTAATGTGCCCAAGGGAATATAAATATAGGTATTCTCACCAGATCCCAAACTAACGCTTGACACTTCATTTGCAACCAGAACCTCATGGGTCATTCTCAAACCACATCACAAGACCCTATTAATCATGCTCCTAAGACTTTGTTAGGATCTTTCTTGGTTGTTTGTTGCCTCTTTCTTGTAGGATGTAAGCCAAAAGTTTGGTATCCTATCTTTAGTTAATGTGAAACTTCAAACACACCCCCAACAAGATGTCTAAGAAAGTTCTCTAGTAAAAACTTTAACCTGGTTCTGATACTATGTTAGAAATGAGTTTTTAAGTCTAATTCATCCCACAAAACAGGTTTGTAAAGTGAAATTTGCATCCACTTATATATTATAAAATTGACTTATCTCTAGTCGATATGAGATTTTTTTCTGACAATTCCGTTTAGTAATAAAGTATTATTCAAATAATAATAAATAAAATAACAATATCATGATTTTGGGATCGAAATGTAAAAGCTGTGAACATGTCGTGATTCTTTTCTTTGTCTCAAAAATATTTAGAAACATGCAGAGGGAAAAATACTTTATTAGTATGCATTTTTTGTATGAAACAAGCTAAAAGATAAATTATCAAATAAAGGAAAAGCAAGATATATGTAGTGACGGACGAAAATCTCAGGAGGTGGAGTCTAGAAGAAGAAAAAAGAAAAGCATGCTGCCATTAAGAAAGAAAAGAAAAAAAAATGAAACTGGTCCCGTAGCTTTGATAAGGAAAATGTGTTCTAATTTACTAAATGCAACCGCTAAACGATATAAGCACCCCCTTATCATCTTAACCCAAACCCTACCCTAAGTCCAAAGTGAATAGAGAAGTACATTGTACGTTAACCCTCTTTTTAACCTATTATGAATATACATAATAAAACAAAAACCTAGAAAACAATGTACATTTAAAATAAATTACATATCACTAAACATACATGAAACTAAATCCTTACTCATATCATATTCATTTCTTGATAGGCCTCTTAAACATCAAAATCCCAAAATTTTCAACTTATATGTCGCCTAATGATTTTCTTTTTTATATATGTTATCCAATTTAAACAAACATATCTGCGTCAAAGAAAGAACTAAAGTTAAAGTATATTGAATAATATAATTGAAACGATCTTTTACCTAATTTACCTATAAACAAGTTACACCAGTAAAAAATTAACCAGAAAAATAATTAAGATGAATTATTCAATTTGCACATTCAAATTGTCAATTTTACAAGTGGTTATAAATTCTGAATATATATATATATATATATATATATATATATAAACTGTTTTCGAGATAAAAAGAATAAATTTTTAGATAGATATTAGATCGGTTATAAAAATAAAAACAAAAACTTTTTAGATAGATTTATAATGCAATTAATCTACATAAAAATATGAATTACGTAAATTTTGAGTGAGAAAATGGCCTTTATGCGGCGTTAAATAAGGAATTATCTCCCTCCAACTGAGCAAGCATACACATTAGTTTCACTTTTCTAAATTCTAATGGGAATCTGATCTTGTAGAGAAACCAAGGAATAACTATTAATGGCTAAATATTTTAGAAAACATCTCAAAATTGAAATTACTCAATGTGACAAATTTGTGTAGGGAATATAGTATTTGATTATATAGCCAAAAATGGGCAGCATATACAATTTCTAACCACCAAGACTTCTTCAATCAAAAGATTCTTTAAATCTCAGCAGATCTTTCATCCATGAAAGTAATAAATTTCTCTATGAAAAGGACAAAGCTTTAATAATATAAATTGTTGTTTAAAATAAAAATGTTACTCCATTCCAAAACTGTGGTTATTTTATAATGTTTTCAAACATACCATTATTTATATTTATTAAAATATTAATCCAACAATCTGTTACATTAAATAGAAAATTAGTTCATAAATATAATAATTAATGTATTCTCAATGAATATGCATTCAATCTACAGTACTGGAGAGTATAGAGGACTTTATTGTTTAATTGAAAAGAAAACTAATAACTTTTTGGATAAGCCAAATTAAAGTGAAGTGTCTCATTTAATTTCATGTTTCATGATAAAGGATTATTACTCCAATGAAAATAACTACCTAACTAATTAAGAAAATAACCATGTGGAATACCTTCTTTAATGAAATTGAAATTTAAGATCAAAGATCGATTCTCAAAGGCTATATTAGTAGGTAGGTAATAGCAGAAGGAATAAATGACCGCATCCAATTTAATAAGGCCAACCTATTTAACTTTGGAAGAGAATCACGAATTTGAATTATTTGTTAAAGTTTCTTTTGTGTTGTTTCTCTACTGTATTTTTATAATACATTAATTATTATTAATTTTGATGTTTTAAAATATATTAAAAAGATATTTAAAATATCAACACAGTGTATTTTTAATGTTCAACTGAGAACAGTACAAACAAAAATCAGTAGAGAATCTGGACTCGAGAATCACTCTCTAGCAGATATTGTTGACCAATATCAACTGTTGTATTATTGTTATCAGCAAAGAAGAAAGTAGCTCTATGAATTTGTCCCCTCTTTTCTTAAACACACGTATCTTTGATTCATTTTTCCTTAATTTCAATTATATAACCACTTGCTCTCTTTTAATAATAACTTAAAAGTACTACCAGTTAAGGCTAAACGCCTAATGTTTTGACAATTAGCAGCACCTAATGTGGAATTTTTTGGCAAATACCAGTTCTCAACTGTTTCTTATATTAATTATTAACTTATTATACATATATAGACACACACACTCTCGTGTAAGTTTCAAAACCTACATATATAATGCAGAAGCAGCCCTTATTGTCAAATCTAATCTACCAAGGTCACTGAATGCATTCATATATATTATATATTTTGGTCTGCATTATTTCAATTTGTTTCAGAGACTATGAATTTATCGACACAGTTTTGCTGTCTGGATTTCAGAGCTTTTGCTTCTATCATTCTTTCATGAGTATATTTTTTGAATGATGACAACTAATATAATCATTTTACCGCTAAAATTTACTTTCTTAAACACACTTGGATTCTACCTCTTGCGCACTATGGTGAAGTTGGTGACATTCTGTCATGCACGTCATCTTGTTTAATAATTGATATTCCCTATCCTTACATGCCAGGACCACATATTTTCACGCAATCTTCTTTCAGTGGTAGAGAAACCATGTTCACACTATGGAAGCTTAATCACGATATAATAACATGTTTTCTTGTTTAATCGTTACTTATTTTATAAAAATGAATCTTAATGTGGCGTAAACTAAAAAAATAATGGTGAGGGCGGCGTTTCTTCCTGCTGTATTGCACTCTGACCAAATAAATTACTATCATATGGAATTGGCAATTGGTCAAACTACTTAGCTGTACTCTCTTTTGTTGCAGATCTTTTTTAAACTTGGTAATTTGGAATTGTCTATTTATTGAACTGGTCGTTTGATTGATTCATCAGGGAAAATTTCATCATTCTATACACAATTCAAAATAATTAACTTCCTCCGGAAACTGGACAAATAAATAAATAGAAAAAAAATACTCAATCCTGTTTTCCTTTGCACTGCACTGCACCCTTTTCTGTCTTTTATTCGCTTGAAGACTCGTTGGTACTAGCACTACTATGTAATCACCTCTAATAATTAACCAGTAAATAGGTATTTACAGTATGATCGATGTGTGTGTGTGTGTGTACTAGGCCATGCTTCCTTGTGCTTCTGATGCAATGGGGGTATCAGGTGAATTTGAGCCACTTCTTCTAGCATTTCGGTGTTCACTATTGTGTGACTCTGATGATGAAACTGGTGTCTTGGGTGATTTAAGTGGATGAGGCCTATTGTGGCGACGATTTCGGTGGTGGTGATGGTGACCATTTGCATCTTTATTGGCCTCATCGTGATCATGATGTCTATGACCGTTCTTGTGATGATCCCTCTTCCTATCCTTTGGTGTTTCAACCTCTTTTGGCGTTTCATTATGATCAGTAGGAACAGTGTAAACAAAGGGTCCAATTGGAACATCATCGAAGTCCTTAAGAGGCTCAAGAACACTAACCACAGTGCTCATCAAGGGTCTGCTTCTTGGCCTGTGGCTGAGACATTGGTAAGCCAATGCAGCTGCTTTTCTTGCCCCTACCTCAGAATACTGTCCCTCAAGTCTTGGATCCATTATTCGACCCAGTTTCCGGGGATCATTCAGAACAGGTCTGGCCCATTCCACCAGATTTTGTTCTCTTGGGGGGCGCCCTTTGTCCACTGATCTTCTTCCTGTTAGAATCTCCAATAGAACAACTCCAAAACTGTATACATCACTCATTGCTGTCAAGTGTCCTATATGGAAGAAAAAGACATTGCACATGTAAGAATTCAGCCACCAACTACTTCATTAATCGCTGTTGAAGTGAAACATGTTTTACTTTTGGTGAAACTATTTTTACCTGTCATGATGTATTCTGGGGCCGCATACCCCTGTGTGCCCATCACTCTAGTTGAAACGTGTGTGTCATCTCCTTCGGGACCATCTTTTGCCAAGCCAAAATCAGAGAGCTTTGCATTATAATCCTGAAAGAATGAATGACCAGTGAGTTAATAAGTTAATAATAACCCAATTCTTGAAACGGAACAACACTAGAGTGTGACAGAGAAATGATTACTTACAGAGTCTAACAGTATGTTTGAAGCTTTGAAATCTCTATAAATGACTGGTTTTTTTGCTTCGTGTAGAAAGGCTAGACCCTTTGCAGCTCCCGCTGCAATTTTCATTCTTGTTGACCATGGTAACGATGCCGTAAATCCTGCATCAGAAAAAAAGTTAAAGTTTAGTCCTTCAACGCTATGCAAAGTGAATTTAATGATACATAAAGAAAGTGTCTTTTAAGTTCTATATTGTTTTCATAGAAATCTTACTTCTAAATAGTTGATTCTCTAAGCTGCCTCGTGGTAGATATTCATATACCAGAAGCCTGTGTTCTTCTTCACAGCAATATCCAATCAACTTCACCAGATGTTGATGCCTCAGTTGACCCAGAAACACAACTTCCGTCTGTCATCACCAAACCAGAGGGAAAGGTCAGAAGTCAGAACTCAGTCATTATTAATCAAGCAAATCTTAAGCAATAAATGAAATTAAACCCGGTCAGTATCACATTATAAAATGAAAAAATTTAATTTGTAAAATAAAAATATCCATCCACATTTGCATTAGGTGAAAAGGGGGTACTCACCAACCACTCTTTGTGGCCCTGAGAACCGTCCAAGTCCAAGAGCTTGACGGCCACCGGCTGAGCCTCGAGGCCAGGCCTAACCTTGTCATCAATGAAGCCCTTGTGGACAGGTCCAAAACCTCCTTCTCCTAAAAAGTTACTCGAAGAGAAACTCTGTGTGATGATCTTGAGCTCGGCGAGTGAAAAAACATGGAGATTAGACCCAACTAAAGAAACGGATAGATCCTCCGAAAGCGTTGAGCCAGGAAAACTCAAGTCCATGATGGAGACCCTGTTGGAAGAAGAGCCACCCTTTGTAGCCACCTCTTTGGTGGTGGGCTTGGGAGAAGGAGAGACAGACTCACTCCTGAAACAACTAGAGAAGATCGAACCCCATCCGATTGTCATGTCAGTTACCCTTATGTTTTTTCTTCAATCTGATAAGTCTTATGCTGCAAAAGTTATGTTTTTCTGGGAAGAAGATGTGAGTTTGAGGAAGATAGATAGAGATGGTATGGTAGAAATGGAAAAAGGTTGAAGATTTTAAAGGGAGGGGTAGAGGGATAGCATGGATTTAAAATCTTGTGCTGATGGGTGTTGCAGCAACTTTTCTAGCCGTGTTGATTTTCCTCCGTTTATTTTATTTTATTTTTATTAGTAGTTGTCTAGATTGTTTAATAAATGGAAAATTTCTACCTTGTTTAGATTTAAACAGAGAAAAAAAGGTGGTTGGTGTTTGGCGAGGATGAAAAGACGAAAGATTTGAAGAGGTTAATTATTCGATCAATAATGGGAACCGAGTAGTATCGCAGGTCTAAGGTGGGCTAAAGAAAATGACGCGGTTACCCCTCCTTGACTTTGCACCACTTTGTGCTCATAAATTTGGAATCCTTTAAGCACCTTCGTGCCTTCCAGATTGCGTCCTTTCATTTTCTTCTCACAACAATCCAAAATAAGTTTCTAAATCTCAATATACTAATTATCTTTAAACAAATCTGGTGATGTTTTTCTGCTGACACTGGTTCTTATGGGAAAGATAAGAAAATTAGACATTATAAGAAAAAAAGAGTAATAAATTTATTGTTTTGAAATGTGGATTCACATTTTGAGGAAGAGGAAGAGATTCCCTAAGTGCGTTGTTCTTACAAAGCCTTTTCGTATTTTATTTTATTTTTTTCTCATGGGATTACGTTGACCTTTTGCTTTCTTTAAGACAAGTTTTGTTTTGTTCACGTGCTATCTGAAACTTCATAATAGAAACAGAGAAATAAAAACACTACATTCATAAAAACGGGTCATTTGGGTGATTAGTGTCAGCGTTCATTCTTGGGATCAAAGAAAATGGAGAACTGCAATGATGTTCTTGCATTATTATGTTCCCTCGTGTAAATCTTATAGTTCTACTTTTAAAAGGTAGCTACATGAGTTTAAGAGATGAGAGCTTCTATATGAGTTTAAGAGATGAGAGCTTCTATATTGTATACTATCTGCCATTACTTTTAATTATTATAAAACTTTAACAATAATAAGAAATATAATAAGTTTAAATATATAAAAAATACAGAATGCTATAATATTTACTAGGTATTGTTTAAGTACAAAAAATAGATTTTGTAACATATTTATTAACATCTCACTGTTCCACTGAGATCTGATTTTAAGTCTTAAGATAATGTACAAAATATAACGATAAGGGTAACTACTTAAAATTAATAGAAAAATTTAAGTGCCAATATTTCAAAATATTATAATAATGTTATTATCATATACAATTATGTTATTACGCTATAAAACTTAACTTAAGATTCGAGCTTACTTATTTTAAAATTCATAGTATTTAAGCATATATCTTTGTATGTACTTGTCCACTTAAAAGTATTGATCACCTTTTCATAACTAAGGTTCTGATCTAAGTGACTTGAAAATTAATAAAACTTTAAGATTTTTTATTATTAATGGTTTGAGTGTTCAATACACACTTAAAACTCATTTTTCATTCAATAAGTAATTACAAGAATTAAACACAACGATATATAAATATTTCTAATCGATTTAAAGCTATTATCAAAGACATTTAAACAAAATAAAATATAGTTAAATGTCAATTATTTAGGAATATGCTAAGTGAAATTACAGTCCACTGAATGAACTTTGGCTAGTGTATTGTATAGTCCATCAGACTATCGGCATCGCACAGCCTACTGGTCCATCGAATAAGACTGAGAGGGTTTGTATACTGAACAGACCATCGGTCGATCGGTCACACAGATGAAACATGTGGACTCATAAATGGGATCATCGGTCGATCGGTCACACAGATGAAACATGTGGACCCATAAATGGGATCATCGGTCGATCGGCCACACAGATGAAACATGTGGACCCATAAAGGGGACCATCGGTCGATCGGTCACAAAGAGGAAACCCGTAGACCCATAAAGGGGATCATCGGTCGATCGGCCACAAAGAAGAAACTTGTAGACCCATAAAGGGGATCATCGGTCGATCGGCCACATAGAGGAAACACGTAGACCCATAAAGGGAATCATTGGTCGATCGACCACACAAATTAAATACGTTTCATTACTTAAAGCTGTTAACTCATAAAAGATAACCCGCCTGGCCAAGCGACCATCGGTCGATCGGCCAAACAGAAAACCTGGACCAGTCAGCCGAATTAATTAAAATTAAACAAGTCAGTAATCACGATTAAGGGATCAATGGGCCGTGATTAAGGAGCCATAATTATAGGCCCACACCGAAAACTATAAATAGGGCCCAAATGCAGGTTGGTGAGAATCTTAATTTTGCATTTATTACAGCAGTTACACTTATCGACCGATCGTCTATTCAACCGATCGAACAAGGAAGAAGATTGTGTGAAGTGGAAGTTTTAGCAGATTGTTTGGAGAGAAAGTATCGAGGAGAAAATAGTAAAATTGTTGGAGTGGTATTAATAGGTGCTTGGTCCCTACACCCAAAACAACTAGTAAGGATAAAAACGTTCTAAATTGGATCCATTGAACGAAATTTTAAAATCCACCGTCAATTTTTAGTAAATTTGTCGAATTTCTCATTGGAGTAATTATACTCAACAAAATTTTCTTCTTTTAAAAGTAATGCAAATCCACCTGGCAGATTTGAGATTCCTAAACAGACATACAGAAAACCTACTCTTCAAATTTATATGAAACATGACACTACTTTAGAATTTGTAAACTATGATGTTTCTCAAATATAACATACTTCACCTGATACAATTCAACTTATAACTTATTCATGTCTCAAATCTTATATTTAAAAAAACAAAATGAGGATTACTTAAATAATAGAAATAATTATCAATGTAAAGGTTAATATGTTTTCAATATTCTATTATGATATTTTACACACAAAATTAATGTTTATGGTTGAAAATATAATTTTTTTACTCTTTCAAAAAGACCTCAGCTTCAACTTAATTATTTTCATGTTTAAGAATAAAGATAAATTGAAGTTGACAGCCAAAAAAGCAAAAGTATCCATATAAAACACATACCATAACTATATAACTATTTATTAGAAAATAACTATTTTGTGGTGCAAAGGTTTACAAAACAAGAGGGTCATCAGTGAGGGAGTAGGTATTAACATTGTCGTTTTCGTGATTCTCTTTACAAAAGTCAATGCATGTCATCTCAATGAATAAAAAAGGAAAAACCAAGAGATAAGGGACGATACAATTTTTTTCAGTTGAAAACTAATTACACAAATAATATTAAAATTTCAAGTATTTAAACGTGAGTTTAAGTTTCATATCCAGTAAAAATAAAAAAATTAAACATTTTAAATTTATATTTTAAAAATAGTATCAATTATTTATACAGATTAAATTCATATCTCATTAATATTATATCTTTCTTCTATAAAAAAAACATTACAAATATTATTTTATTAATGATTTGGTTTACAAATTTGAGTAAAATTAAATTATGTATTTGATTCATGATAATTTAGGAAAAATATATGCATTAATTTTTATAATTATTGTTTTAGAATAGTTAACTTTTGTAAAATTGTGTTTAAAATTTTATATTGATTAGATATTTATAATACATAAGTAAGTATCATCCAAAACAAATTTATTATAAGAATATTTGTTATTTTTTGCATTTGTCATTTTTTATTTATTGATATGTGATATCACTGTAGAAAATGCAAAATTTATTTGATTAATGATGATTTAATTTAGGGAAGAAATGTACATTAGTTTTTAGTGCTAGGAAATATTTAGGATGAAAATTTGACATCGATTAGATAAATTAAATCTATAATACATAAAGGCTTAAATACCTTTTTCGTCCTCATTTTCGTAATGATTATTGCGGATGATCCTCATTTTGACAGAATGTTTAAAATGGTTATCATTTTTACCAAATGTTTAAAATGGTCCTCATTTTCGCAATTCGTGTTTTATTTGGTCCGTTTTTGTGATGTTGTTTAAATCAGTAATGGAGCACTGTACAGTACACATAACACACCCCAATGCAACGTAATACAAATAGTGTCACCTGTCTGTTACTGATTTAAACGGCGTCACAGAAAATAACCAAATAAAACACGAATTGTGAAAATGAGGACCATTTTAAACATTCGATAAAAATGACAACCATTTTAAACATTATGTCGAAATGAGGATCATCCGCAACAAATACTACGAAAATGATGACAAAAAAGGTATTTAAACTATAATGAAATTTGTTGTTTAGTAGATGTATTTAGTATCAAACTACTATAGTATCATATTAAATATTAATATGTATTCAATAAAATAAAATAAAATATAAAATACATGATTAAGTTATTTCGAAATATTAGGAGAAGACAAGTAACAACAAACTTAAATGGTCTGAAAGTCTTATCCATTCTGTAATTTGTAGTGATTATAAATTATAACATGTGATTAGCAATGGGTATTATGTGTTGTGTTGGGTCCACCAAACGGCGAAACTGATTGGACAGTGAGGAAGTGGTCCCACCATGGTTTTCTCCGCGTTTTTCAATTCCTTTTTTGGACCCAAGGTGGAATAACCACTCTTACTTTATTTTTGTTGCTAAGAGTCTCTCTACATTACATGTTTATTTTTAATATAATCAAAATCTGTAATAAGTAAAATTAATTTTAATATAAATTTTAAAATAAAAAATTTTTATAAAATAAATTTTAAACTTATAAATTATGCTTTATATTTACAATAAATAATTAAATTTATCATATAATGTTACTCTTAATGATTAATAAAGTACTCTTAAATATGTTAAATTTTAATTGATAATTAAAAATAATGAAAATAATAAGTTATAAGAGATAGAAGATTTTAAAAAGGTTTACATTTATATTAGTGTTTGTTTAGTTTCAAAATCAATTTAAAAATAAAAAAATTATAAATAATATTAACTTTTTCGTTGATGAATTGATTAAACTAAAATCGATTTTTCAACACCACCAAATACACAAAAACTGTGTTAATTTAGATATGAATTTGGTTTGAAGGTTGAAAATCAATTACTTTATTAAGTTTAACATTAAAACGGAACGTGTTTATTGATGTAGAACTATCTTTTTATATTTGTTAAAAAGGGCTTTTATATTGATTCTTGAATCAATATAGATAGAGATGGAATAAAAAGTAAACTTTTTATAATGATGGTATAAAAAAGATTTACTTTGTATCGGTTTTAAAGTTTGTGTAAAATTTTCATCTAGAAAGTGAAATTTTTGTATTGAAATTGGTTTTCTATACCGGTTATGACGTCAATCAGTAGAAAAAAATTCTACCTTTTATATTTGGTGATTTATAATCGGTATTAAAAATTAAAAATTACTTTTGCACCGGTGGTAGAAAGAAAGTGTCTCAAACATTAAAAAAATTGATGATTTCATAAAATATCTGCCTCGGTCCAACCATGGTAACTAAAATTTTTATCCTTATGATAATCAACTTAACTATTTGGATGTTAAGTCGAAACCTATTACTATTACAAAGCGATAATAGTTTAAAACAGTGGCGGATTTTTAAATAAAATTTAGAAGGTGTGAGATAAAAGATTAAATATATTTTTAGTTTTTAAATTTGATGAAAAATTAAAATTTATTACTATTTAATATTTAATATATTTTAGTTTTTAAATTATAAATAAATAAATATAATATTTTTAATTTAAATAAATTAACTTTTATGTATTAAAATTTTTTTTTAACAGATATTAAAATAAAAATGTATCGAACACTGTATATCGTAAATAATTCAAATATTAGGAACGAATTTTAATTTTACATAAAAATTAAAAAATTAAATATATATTTAACACAAAAGAATATAAAATTTTTAAAAATATCAAATATATTAAAATTGCATATATATATATATATATATATATATATATATATATATATATATATATATATATATATATATATAAATATAT
>Ga0214542_1001884_pt1 | contig 43371 bp, 26 predicted proteins | sample CNSS1metaG_FD_160096 | JGI IMG/M metagenome (GOLD analysis project Ga0214542, IMG submission 160096) | Root nodule microbial communities from cowpea collected in UCLA plant growth center, Los Angeles, California, USA - CNSS1 | ecosystem: Host-associated > Plants > Roots > Nodule | place: USA... | reverse complement strand
TTTATATTTATATTTATTTTTTATTATATTAAATAAAAATAAAATTATATATATAGATATTAATATTTTTTATATTTTAAGAAATATGAAAACATAAAAAATAAATATAATAATAAACTAAAAAAATCATTAAAAGTTAAAAAATATAAATTCTTAAAAGAATTAAAAATATTCAAAAAATAAATTTTTTTAGGAAGTCGGAGAATTTTTCTTTGACTTCCCGAAAGTCAAATATTTTTTTACTTCCGAGAATTTTTTTTGACTTCCGGTGATATATTTTGTTTTTCGGAAGTTATTTTTGACTTTCGAAAATCGACTTCCGGAGATATATTTTGACTTCCAGAAGTTATATATTTTGAGTCAACATAATTTTGGAGGTATGGTATCTGCGAATTTTCTTAAATGGTCAAAGGATTTTTTGGAAATTTAAAAAAAGTTTGAAGGTGTAGAAGAAATTTTGGAGGTGCAGGAAAAAAAGACCCCTTTTCTTTCTATTTGCTTTTGAAGAAAAGGGCTTTTTTTTTGGCAGAGGCCCATTTGATTAAACCCAGCCCATAATATGGTAGGCTCTTCCTTCTCTCACCCCAGGAGAGTGGAAAGAAGTTTTGGTGCAGAGAAGAGAAGATGGCGGTGGCGGCCAATTCTGCTAGAAAAACCATCCAACGAGTCTCTTCTGCTTCCAGAACCCTCTTCTCGCGTCGATCTTCACACCCCATTAAGCTCAATGAACTTCCCTCTCCTCCCAAAGAACGCTCCCTCTCGTTTTCCCGGTAAATTTCACTTCTTTTTCACTGCACCATGTCATTGCCTTTGCCCCTTTTTGTTTCACTCTATTGTGAGTATCCAAATGGGTCACAAATTTTTGTTGTGATTGCTGTTTAGGCTTCCGGTGCAGTTGGCTGGTGCACAATTGTCTCTGACGCCGTTGCATAGTGCTACTGCCTCTGCTTTGTTCACTTCTCTGCTTTCTTTGCACAATACCAACTGGGGTTGTCTTTCAGAAGGTATCCTTCCCCTTCTCCCTTTTTTCTCTTCACGTTTTGGACTTCAAAGTTTATCAATTACAATAGCTGCTGGTATGTGTGATTTTCAAATAAATTTTCTGATTTATGGCCCCCATTAAGTTTTTGGTTTTGAATAAATTTCACGAAATGAAAGAGAGTGTTCAAAATGGTGTGTTCTTTGCATTTCTCTCATTTTAATTGTCAATACCATGCATTTAATCTTAATAGCCGCTTTTTTGGGTTACCAAACTTGTTTCGATTTGGAATTTCAGGTATAAGATAGGATGCTGTTTATCCAAGTTTAACCATATTAATTTGTCCTTAAGAATATTGTTCTTGTATGCATTGCATGGTTTGTCACAAGACATGCTGATTCTTGTGGCGTAGATGTATGTTAAGTTGTAATGGTGTTTGAGATGATACTTACATTTGTTATCTGTTTACTATGTTACGAATCCCAATTCCATTTGGAACTGAAATTTGTAAAATATTTTCCAATTGCTAATGTTAGAGCTTAGAAGAGTTAATTTGATTCAGTTACACCACACGAGTTGTAAACAATGTTTTAACTACGTAAGCGGCAAGTTTGACGTTCAACTTGTAGTGAATAAGGAAGTAAGAAATTCTGTAAGTTGCTTAGGATGGGTTAAGGATACATAATGATTATGCATGGAACAAATAAGGGACATTTTGAAATATCATCTTCATTCTGTTCCCTGACAGGCAACCTGTGTGGCAAATAAGTGAAATGTGAGCCTAAAGGAGTTTATCAAATTAACATTGGCTCAATCAAAGTGTGTTTATGGAATCACTTTTAATGTCGTGAGGGAAAACAGATGAGAATTGAGAGATACTATTTCTAGCCAAGTGAAAAAAACAAAGGAATAACCTTAAAAATGATTTTATATTACTCAGGCCAGTGCCAAAAGAGGGGATCCATAGCAACACTTGTCGGAAATGGTGATATTCAACTAGCCTAGATGTTTTTTTATATATGCCTTAATTGTGCAGGGCATACAGCAACAAAACGAGTTTTCACTGAAGAAAAGTCTTAAAGAAACCATCACAAAGACTTTTAGAACTCAAAATGGATTGTGAAAAAAATTTCCCAGTCACATTCTTTTATATACGAAACTTAAAATAAGAATTAATAATTTTGGGGGTGCCCATGTCATCTCCAAGTCACCCCTTAGCTCCACCACCTCTGACTGCACGCTACACTTAACTCTATCCTTATTTTCTGAAACAAGTGGTTAACAGTGTCACTCTACTCTCAGAACAGTTTCAGTAGAATGTTTGGTTATGCTACATTATAATTGTTCCAGGGCATTATGGTGGAGCTAATTGGATTTGGATAGGTTTATTGATAAAATAACATGAAGCCAATATTTTGTCTACTTGACTCTATGTGAAAGTATATCTTTTTTTCCTTTTTCCGAAGAGTTCTTTACTGCCTTGCACAAGTTCCTTGTTTTTCTATTTCCCTTTATATAATAACAAAAGTTGCTTTGTAAATTTTGTGTAAAGCCTATCCTCATATAACACTTTAATAGCTTAAATGTTGTATATAGAGTTGATAGGATTGCTCTTTGAGGTCTTCCAGAGTAATCTTCTAAAAGATAAAAAAATTGTCATTTTCCCAATGTCTCTAGTGCCCCTGAGGTATTAAATGTTGCCGAAAAGTGGAGTGCTAAGGAACTTCCTTTTTAACTCAAAAACACTGACATTTACTTTATATGGTAACAGGTTTTGCCACACCCCTATAACATGGCTTTGGTAATGATGTTGTGCTTTTGAGCCACCAGATACCATCAGTTGCAGGTTTTGTTTCAATACTTGTTTCTAGTAGGTTCTGCAATTAATAATTTAACTTCATTATTTTTCTTTATTGAGACTGTCAAAATATGTTGTCTTGCTGAAATTTACAAGGTGTTTTTGCTGTTGTTGAGGCTTTTGGAAAGATCAGTCAATTGACACTATTCCCGACTGTTAACACTCAATTTGGGAGAATTTTCAGTGTAATATGTATGCCAGTTTTTGAAGTGATCTTATCATGTACGAATCTTCTATTCGAATTTTCTATTATGTCATGTGACATTCTGTTGTTGTCATTCTGTGACAGTTTTGAATTTCGTTTTACTTCATATCTTCAAAGATCAACGTAAGATTCATGTAGCTTTAAATCTTTAAGCCTTAGGCATTTGACTAGCTTCCATCACATTCATCATGCAACTCTTCTACACAACATTTTGGCAAATATCAGTAAGCTTTGGCCAATAAATGGAACACTAGGTTTGTGTGGATATATTTATCGATAAACACTTCTAGTAAAAGAAAAAATGTGGTTCCAGTTCCATATTATAGAAGACAACTGATAAAGAAAAAGGTTTTTGTTACAGTAAAAATTTGGATGTTCTTACCGAAACAAGAATAAAGCATTCTCTTAACCTAAAGAACACTAAGGCCAGAAAATCTCTCCCTTGACCGTGAGAGTTAAACTTTTATTTATAGACAAAAAAGTTACAAATATCATAATTGACTGACCAAAATATCTCTCATACAAAATATCTTAATAAAATATCAACTATTAAAAAGGAAACTTAGGCCAATTCCTAGGCAGATAGAGTTTCATGATTCGGGTCGAGTCTTGGACGGTACACAATCTTTTAGCCTTGAGCATTAGTATCTTAGGCGTAAAGGTTGAAAAAAGAAGTCCTGTTTTTTTTTTTTTGGATCGTCGATTTAGACGGTTCTTCACCGCTTCTGAACCGAGCTTTGGTCGTCATTTTAACGGCTCTTCACCGTCCTGTAGTTGAGCTCGAGGTTTGTCGCTTTAATGACTTTTCACCGCACCCGAGCTGAACTCGAGGTTTGTCATTTTAACGGCTCTTCTCGTTTTAACAACTCTTCACCGTCCCCCGAGTCGAGCTTGAGGTTTGTCGTTTTAACGCTCTTCAACGCCCTCGAGCCGAGCTTGAGGTTTATCGCTTTAACGACTCTTCATCGCCCTCGAGTCGAACTCGAGGTTTGTCATTTTAACAGTTCTTTACCGGCCTCGAGCCGAGCTCGAGGTTTGTCATTTTAACGACTCTTCACCGTCTTCGAGCCGAGCTCGAGGTTTGTCGTTTTAACGACTCTTCACCACCTGTTAGTTGAATTAAATATGATGAATGAACTTTGAATACAACTACAAAATGAAGGTTAATCCATAATCCATGGAATATAACTCAAATTATATAACAATGGTAATATTTGTGTATCGTCCTGGTCATTCGGAACTCGACTCGATTAATGAAATTTTATGGACCTATGAATTGGGCTTAAGTTTTCTTTTTAATAGTTGATATTTTATTAAAATATTTTATATATGAGAGATATCTTGGTTAGTTGGATATGATATTTGTAACTTTTATAAATAAAGGTTAACTCTAGGATTAAGGGAGCGATTTTCTGGCCTTAATGTTCTTTATTTCACATGTTAAAAGAATGTTTTGTTTTATTTTTGTTTCGGTGAGATCATCTAGATTTTTACCGTAACAGTTTTCATAAATTAAAACCAGTTTATGTATACATTTTTTTGGATAATTGTGTTATTAGTATGAAATATATAATATTGAATGTTTTTGAATTATTTTATGGTTGGGTTTGGAGATTTCTGGATACGTTTTATTGACATATTTGCCACTTGTGTTTCCGTTGCTGCTTTTAATGGCTTAGACAAATAAGTAAAATCATCATATTCAAAAGAAGGTTCAATGTTTTCTTTTATGAGCTTCAAAGTTACCTACATTACTAACTATACTACCCCATCTTTGGAAGTTTGTTAAATACATTTAAACACACCCTTAAATAACAGTAAAAATATATTTATTATCTCAAGTTGTTTTTTGAATGAGCATTAATTTATCACAACAAAAACTTTGCATTAATTGAAAGTTAAAAGTAAAAGTATGGATGTTTATGTGTCTGGATAATTTAACCAATCACACTCAACTCCATTACTTTGAGTTGAATATTTTGAGTATTGGGTCTTTTCAACCTAAATCATTCATTATACAATGTATTTTATTTTTAATTTATTATTTGTATGTTTTAAAAAATATAAAGACGGAGAAAAGTCATATTTATTAAATATCACTTTCTTTGTTTATTATTTCAGTTTTCTTAGAAAAAATTTAGTGGTGTACTCATCAATAGATTATTAAACTACATTTTTATATATCCTAAATTTATATATATTAATTTAAGAAATCTATCAACTTTTATTTCAATGGTACACTCATTATAAATTAAATTCTATACAATTTTTTATTTTTTTGAAAGGGAAAATAAATTTTCATTTGTAAAGATTGGTTATGACATGCAAGTACTTTATACAATGTCGAACTACAAAAACAAACTTCATAATAATCGAGTTCTTAACTTACAAAACTGTATTTCAAATATTTGATGAAGATGTTTTACTTCTCCTCCAGTTGCATTAATCCAACTTAGTTCTTTATTGATCGATTCACAATATCTGAATTTGATAGAAAAATTATAAAAATTCAATCCAAACTATTTTAGTTGGATTAATTGACGGATTTGAGCGAAATCCAACTCAACCTTCTTTATAGAAAAAATCATCTTTTAATATTAAGATAGATATAGACTTTATTCAACAAAAAATTCATTACATGATTATTATGTGCAAGCAACTCACTTCTTAATCTTTATAGCGTGTCGCACAATTAGTTAAATAACTCCTTGTTATTTTTTTTTTTTTTTTTCTTTTTACTTGCTTTGCTTTTATGATAAAAATAATAAATAAATGATACTACCAATAAAATTAAATAATAATAGCATTTATTTATAAAGTATAACTATTTTTTAAATTATTCGTTTTTTTTCACCGCAAAATTACTCAAACTTTCTCTTTTATGAAACAACCTCTATTACAAGAGTGAAATGATTATATGGACAAATTCATAATCGGAAATTTCATATTTTTCGTAAAAATCTTCTTTTATTGTTCATCTAAAACCAACCGTAATTTGAAATGCATGAAAAATCAACGCTAAAAAACAAACTAAATAAAAAAAAAAAGGTTTTATTTTTTTGTCATGCATTATTATTATATTATTATTATTACTATTTTTTTTCATGCATTATTATATTACTATTATTATTATTATTATTATTATTATTATTATTTTCCTTTCTCACCGAAAAAAAAATACGACCGTTATCCCAACGTTCCGAAATTCGAAAAGCGAGACACATAACCCTACTTACCGTTATCAACGGCCACTAGTCTCGCGAAAAAAACACACAGAAGAACCCAACCAAGAACACCACCACGCTCCTCCTTTCTTCATTCTTTTCTTCGTCCCTTTCCCCAACCTCAAAAGATTCCAATTCCAACACAGTCATCATCATCATCATCACTATTATGGCAACACTCGCTCCGGGGATCGTGTTGAAGCTCCTGAACGGTCTGAACACGGGCGTGAAACCGACGAGCGAGCACCGCAGCTCACTCTTGCAGGTCACCGACATCGTCCCCGCCGACCTCGACGAGAAGAATTTGATCCCCAAACAGGGCTTCTACATCAAGGTCTCCGATTCCTCACACTCTATCTACGCGAGTCTTCCCTCCGACCAAGACGACGTCGTTCTCAGCAACAAGATGCAGCTCGGCCAGTTCATCTACGTCGATTGCTTGGAACCGGGCTCGCCGGTTCCCGTCCTCCGCGGCGCCAAGCCCCTCCCCGGAAGACACCCTCTGGTGGGCACGCCCGAGCCCTTGATGGGTCTGAGGGCCCAGAAGCCCAGTTCTGTTCCCAGAAGAGGGTCTTGGGGAAATAACGGTTGTGGTGGTGGTGGTGATGGGGTTTCGGTTTCTTCTCCTATGGTGTTCAAGCCGGTGAATTTGGACTTTGACCAGTGTACCCCTGTGAAAGCGAGGAATGGGGGTTTTCAACACGCGGCAATGTCTTCACCTTTGGTTAGAGGGAAGGTTGGGAGAGAGGGTACTCCAGTTTCTGCTGTGAGATGCTCTGTTGGTGGAGGGCTTCTTGCCAAGATGAGTGATGCCAAAGGGGAAAGTCCTGCATTGATGAGGAAAAGCTGTGTTCTTGTCTCTTCCAATGGCAAGTTTAGCAGGAGCAGGAGTGTTTCCGAACGAGAACATAGAATCCCTGCTGCTAGCCCCTTCAAGTCAGCTGTAGGTACATTTTTCTTTTCCTCTTTCATTGTTCACATCAATACTATGTTAGTTCATTATCTTCTTCAATATTTGTTAGGACTTGTGTGTGAAAGTTGTGAATTTCATTTCATGTGCAGGAGAAGAAAAGTGGGACTCCCCCACCGCGGTTGAAGAATCACAATCTGGATTCAAATGTCACTTTTCAACCCCAATCTCAGTCTACTACTAATTCAGCTTTTGATAATTGCAACAACCTTAGCCTCCCCGTGAATTTACCTGGAAAGCTCAGCTCTCTGGGAAAGGTAGAATCATAAATTATGTTTATCTTTTTGCCTTTTTGGTTCAATGGTTGAATAGAAACTTGTTTTTGCTTCGCAGGAAGCTGTACAGCAGAGAGAAGTAGCTCAGAAGATTGCCCTTCAAGCTTTAAGAGATGCTTCAGCTACTGAGACAGTAGTTCGGTCCCTCAAGTATGCTTCTTTCTCATGCATTTGGAGAAATAAAGACAATATGAAATGGTCTTTATTTTGTTGTTTTGCATACTGATGTAGGGAATGTCTTGTTTGCTTTTGTTTTCTTTCAGGACGTTCTCAAATCTATGCAAGTCAGCTCGAACTGATGCTCCTGCGGCTTGTTTTGAACGGTTTTTGGAATTCCATAACGAGATTGTGCAAGCGGTTAATGAAATGGTGTCGATACAAGCTGCTACTTCAGCTTCAGAGTTGAAGCAAGAACCGCAGGTTTTGCATGAAGTAGTGGAGAACTACGACCATTCTGGGAACAGTGAATCCTCAAACTTGTCGAAAAGAAGGGGTTGTGCTGTGTACAACAAGTCAATGGCTGCCATTCCTGAAAAGCAGGAGCAAAAAAGGCCCCTAAGAAAGGAGATTTTGGAGAAGAAAGGTTCTACCCCGTTTACAAAGATGCCTCTTGAACCTATAATTGAAAATGATGAGAATAAGAAACCAGGGGGATCATGCAGCTTGAGTAACACAATCAAACTGGGAAAGCAGATTGAAACAGAAGCTGGAAACTGGTTTATGGAGTTCATCGAGAAGGCCTTGGAAACGGGTTTGAAGAAAACGAAGGATGCATCAGATGGGGATGTGAGGAAAGTTCCTCAGTCTCTGATATTGAAAGTTATGAATTGGGTTGAGGTAGAACAGTACCATAGTAACAAGCGACCGAGTCATCCTAAAGCAGCACAAGTTGCTCGAAAGTTGAGAATAAAGATGAAAAATCCTTAACAATTTATATTCAAAACGTGTGTGTATGTGTTTGGAATAGCAGTTAGTGTGACTCGTTTGTCGGAAATCAATTCTATTGTCACGTGCCACTTGGGTTGATAATTGTTTGCAATTTTTTTATTATTTTCATTATTATTGTATACATATATCATATATGGATGATATTCTTTGTTATAATAGCTATTATTAATTTTAAAAGTGGTTTTGATTTTTTTTTTCAGCAATGTTATAATAATCTTCATTCATAATTTCATACATTTGAAAAAATTTGTTCTTACCGGTTTAGATTATGGGTCTGACAAGACACACGTGCTGAAATTCTTTGAAAATAAGTCAGAAAATCCAAGACTTTTCTTTAATTTATCTTCACTTTTTTTCTTTTTTTGCATTTTGAATTCAAATAAAAAACTAAAAGTGTTCTCATATCATACAAATTGCTCAAGTAAAATCTTAAGAGGAATAAATTGGTCTACTAATATAAAAACTATTAATAAGAAAAGAGGATAATGTTTCGTCACATATTTTCATCTTTTATATCAATTTTATTTTTTAACATATAATTATTTATTAAAATTTTAAAAATTAATCATTATTTTTACAAATTATTTATAAAAATGTATATTTCTGCTTCTTTTTTCTTCTATTTATTAACAATTATTCTTCCAATATCTTTTATTTTATGTTTAAAAATATAATTTTATTTTATATATTAACTTAATAATATTACATTATACTAATATAATATCACACATATTTAAAAAATATGTACACGCAGACGCAATAATATCAATAGCCATTCTTTTGTAAAGCTAATACAAAATCACTTCCTATGTAATTTTTTTTAACATGAAAACTAAGGCCTCTTCAATTATATATAGCAACGTCTCTATATACATACAAATTTTACTAACAAATGAATGCAAATAGAATGCCAAACCAATTTTTCATTTCTAATAAAAATTCAAAATTTTCAATTTTATAAGTTGATAAACATGCGATACCATTTTTTTTATATTTTTAGATAAATATTTTTATAATTGAAATAAGACATCTAGTGTATCTGACATTTGAAACTTTATTTGTTTACCACTTTCAGTTCCACTTCTCCGTGGAGTTTGTGGAAAACATTTCATCATAAAATATTTGGATACATTATCTTGAAAAACAAATCATCCTTTTGATAGGTGAAGCACATAATGAATAAGTTCAGCACTTTATTTTTTACGTATATAATATAAAAATAATATTGGTAAAATTAAGTGTTTTTTACAAAAATATAATTGCATATACGTCCTTAACATTTGTGAAAACTACAAATTGACCCTTATATGTTTTTTAATAATTGCAAATTGGTTCTTACTTTTTCTTTTGTTACTTGCAACTTAGTCTTTAAATATATTTTATAATCATAATTTACTCCTTCGTTAATTTTGTAATAATTACAATTAGGCATATGATAAACTAATTATGTTGATTTTCATAAACACTTTAAAATTTTAATAAAAATTATTCATTCAATTTACAACTATTACATTTACTAATATGAATTTAAGTTAAAATTCTTACTTTTTTTGAATTTTATTAATAATTTCGATATAAAATCTATCACTACTAAATTCATTGAAATTTATATAAAATTTTAGATCACCGTGACAATATCTTTTGACAAAAAAGGTAGGATAACACACAAGTTGTATCATAGGATTTACAATCTAATGACACTATTTGTATTGAATCGAGAACTTTATGACACAAAAAATATAATGATAGTGTTCAGGAGTCTTAAGTAATTAAAGAATGATTATGCGAGTTTAAACTAAATATATGAACATAAATTTTTGTTGTTATCAACTTGATTTCTTTTGGCATAATTAGTTATGATTCATGAAAATTTGTTGAAAGGGGGAGGTTACTCACTCAATTGAAGTTTTTATGATGTTCAAAGTTAAGCAACGTGATTAGGCATTGACTCTAGTAATAAGTTAGATCTTTCATTTAAATGAATAGTGCATGCTTAGAATAAATGTAAGTCAAGCCTAACACTGTTTAGATCAACAAATTCAAATCTCAATTGCAAAAACCTGAGTGTTATAGAAGTCCTTAATGGATAAACAACTTATCTAATGGATTATTGAAGTGCACTACAGGCACTGTAATCAAAATTCAATCACAATAGTCAATTAGGTAAAACATCTAATCCATTAATCTAACAACCAAAATTCCTTTTTTAATCAAATCTCGAGTTCATTTTTAAAGATACGAGACATAGCATACAAAACTAGATTTGAGAGATTGAGAAAAGACAATTCTTAAGTTCTTGAAGAGACTATTCTGCTGGGCGTTCAAAAAGATTAAGGATGGAGTTAATATTGGAAGATCAAGCTTAACATTAAGGACCAATTGTCATGTATGCACAAAACTAAGTGTACTCGTTCATTTCTTTTGAATTAATATTCTTTTCATTATTATTTACTTATAGGTGAATGGCTAATTGCAATTGTGTGTAGCATTGCATTTAGGGATAGTTCTTGATTAATGAATCAAGTTCTTGGGTCATTAGAGTATAGGATTATATATATATATATATATATATATATATATATATATATATATATGTGATTTTGTAATTCTTGAAATTCTATTGATTTAGTGGAATCATTCTAAGCTCAGGTTGCTTAGAAGAAGATTGGATGTAGATTTATTTTGAATTAACCGGTATAAAAATTGTTGTGTTCTCTTATTTCATTCATCTTTTCTGTTACTGCCGATTGCTTGAATTAATCCATTAATGCAATTGATAAATTTAAATATATTGAAGCATTCATAAAGATTGAAAAACAGTTCAAAATCTCTTAAAACAATAAAATCTTGAAAATCCAATCCACCTCCCATATTGGTTTATGTAGATTAGACGCATCTGTTTTAACAAATCTAAAATGTTGAGAAGTTGTGTTTATTTAATTGCAAATTCATTTGAATAATTATGTCGTAAATTTTGAGATGTTATAATAAAGTTTTAAAGGTAAGGAACTCACATTTTTTTTTTGTTCGAAGGAAGAAAACAAGGAATTGTAAAGATGGGACTATACACAATAGCTTTTAACATAACCCTTTATTTTGTTAAGGATAATGATACTTTAACCCACTTTTAACCCACCACTCTCATCACCTTTAGATCATTACATCACATCACTACAAACAATTAAAATAGATGATCTAAGAGTGATAAGAGTGGTGGGTTAAAATATCATTTTCCTTTTGTTAAATATGTAATTAATATAATTTAATTTGTTTTTTGATGCATTTTAAATTAATATATATATTTTATTTAATTGTAAAAATATAAAAAAACTTTCCCGACATAAATTTATATGTGTATAACATTATAGTAACATAAATATAATGTATGTTTAACAAACAAAATAAATTTATATGTGTATAACATTATAGTAACATAAATATAATGTACGTTTAACAAACAAAATATATAGAGATAAATGATCGTGTATCTAATTGGTCAGAAAAAAGTTATGATTTTACATAGGATTGGATAGATATCATATGAATTTGTCCATTAACATATATTTTTTACTAGCATCATGAGTTATCTCAATTACTAAATAAATTTAATTTTATAATTTTGTACACGATGTTAAACAAAATATCAAATTGGAATATAGTGATATAATAATATGTTATTAAAGTTTATAAATAATAGTTCTACGATGAATTCAATATATCATGTAAAACTATATTAAAGTTTTTTATTTTTCATATTACATCCGCAAAGCCTGTTGTTTTTTTTAAATGTTTTTTTATCTTTTAACACAAATAAATGTACTTTATTTTCTTAAATGCAAGACCATGAAAATCATACTAGATAACCTTAAAAAAAGTTTGACATTCCTTTAAAATTATACATGAGTCACAAAGAATGTTCATAAACCACAATACACACATATATATATATATATATATATATATATATATATATATATATATAAATAAACTAACATATACTTAATAAAAAATTATATTGACATCAAATAACAAACATGTTTACTTCAGATAAATTTCAAGATATTATATATAAAATTAAAAATGAATAATATTTTTTTACCAATGAAGATAAGTTTTGTAAATAGTGAATTAAAAGAAAAAATATTCTCAATATATAGGTATTGACTATGAACAAATACATTTAGTATTTTCATCTTCATTTTAACATTTTGTACTTATATGTAAATAGTTTGACTATGAGCTATGTGATGAGAATGTAATCGATATAATCATTATCAATGAAATAATTTTTTATTTTGTTACAAAATTAAAATTATACTTTCTCATTATACCTAATTTTATTTTGTTAATCTATTTATTCATGTTTATTTATTTTCATTATAAACCTACAAAGGATAATAAAAAATAAAAAAAAAATCATAACTCATCTTATTCTCTCATTTTTTTATATGTGTATAATAACTAAAACATGATCACATGATTTATACAAAGCATTTTTGCAACAATTAAGATATACTTATTACTTATCCTAATCCTTCCCCTGGTACTGCAAGAAAGTTTAAGACGCTCAGATACTAATGGAGGTGATAATAAATGAGTGGTTAATAAATAAATATTTGAATTTATTTTATTTGTAATTCTTAATTTAATTAGATGGTTGTTATTGTCTCTACATACTTAGTTATTATGACATTGTTATTGTATTATATCATCTGAATATACAAGAGTAAAAAAAAAAAAAAAAAAAATAAAAAAAAAAAAAACTAAATACTTAAAATAACTAAAACATTCCAATGACACTAAGGTATTTCATCTAATATAACTTTCAAATAATTCATAACCACTCTTTATTCTTTCCTAATAAACAATATCTAAATACATCAGTAAACATTAATAATTATATGAAAGCTTTTAGTATCCTTCCAAAACAATCAAATTGTTCATAGGTAAGTAGAACAAATCATTTGTCATAATAAAATTCATATAGTTTTTAACAACTCAAAATTCACAGATATTTGTCCTTACACAGTAATGGTTCTATGATCAAAGGCTTCTTAGTCTAGCTTAATTGGTTTTGGAATGAAAAAAAAAACTTACCTAGAGGACAAAACTGTAATAGTGTAAAACACATTCTATTTCAAACAGACTCATATCATCACACTTTTTGATCCTAAAGAGAGACTTTGTGCATAGTGCATTGTTTTGCGTCATATTTTTAGGGCACGCAGACAAAAACACAAACACTAAGAGGTCAATTTTCACTCTCACAAACAAATCCCGAAACTCTTTTCTTGTTCCATGGCGGATTCCGCCTCTTCCCCGGCGACCCTACCTCCCAATCCCCAACCCTCTGAATCCGCACCACCCAACCCACCCGATCCACTCCCCCAATCCTCAACACCACCTTCATCTACTCCCCTCGCGGTAAACCCTAATCCCAATCCAACGCTGCTCCCTCCGCCGCCCGCACTACTCTTTCCGGCCGGCACTCCACCGCAGGTTCCCGGCGTTCTCCCTCCCTCATTCCGCCCGCTTGCTCCTCAGGTGCCTCAATTCTCCCCCGTCCCAGCGCCCCACCCGGTGTACCAAAATCCTGCCGTTCCGCCTCCCGGCGTGGCGAGCGCTGCTGTGCCACAGCAGATGCAGCCGATGATGTCGTACCAGGTTCAACCTGGCAACCCGGCCATGCGACCCTTTACTCCGATCCCTAACGGTTACGCTCCAGCTCCGACCGTAACTCCCGCGGGTGGGTCATTCATTCAATTATTCTTGTTCCGTTTGTTTCAGTGAATTTGCATTTAATTTGATTTAATTTAATATAGCGCTGGTTCGATGGATGGTGTCTCAATGTTTCATGAATTTGGAATTATACTTATTGTCAATTGTCAATTTTCAACGTGTTTCTTTACTCCGTGATGGTTATTATTAGCTGTGAAATGTGTGAAGACTGTTATTATTGAGAGTATGTGTGGTGAGTGCTGACTGTAGAAGGCAGCTCTGGGTAGCATAGCTGTTATGCTTTTTATGAGGGAGAAGCGTTTGTTTTGGAAGAGTGGGTTTGAGAGATTTGAGAGAGTTCTTAATGGTTAGATAAGGGGCATCGTTGACAGGATGTTTTCTCCTACAGTGTCTTGATTGAATTCATTGAGAAAGGTTGGAGGGCTTCATATTGCTTAAAGACACCTCTCTACAAACAACTCATTTTTTGGTATGCACATATTTGCCTGGTCTCTAGCTTGTCTTGTCTTTTATGGAATTGGAAATGACGATTATGCGGAGCATTGCTGACAAAAAAAAATAAAAGAGTGATTGTTCTTTTGTCGATATAAATAATGTATGGTTGTGTCGTGCTCTCGTTTTAGTAGGCCACTTTCTGCTAGTTATAAGAGTACTTTCCCTTCAATGGCTTTATGAATTCCAGAAACCGACAATGTTTGCAACTGAATGAATGCACACGTTGGCCTTGTGTCATGAGGTATTGCAATCTTTTCTCTCTATTGCAGTTTCATTTAATTTTTTATGCTGCAAGGCATGCTGCTGTATAAAAAAAGAACATATAATTCAACTAAAATTTCTTCTTATTAAACCATACATACCATAAGATTATGCAAGTTACTATTTGCAATTGGTGGATGGGATAGTTTGAGAAGCCTGCTATGTTTCAAGTTGTCAGACAAAGGTAAGCACTTTTAACACATTGTGTGAATTTCAAACTCGATAGAATTTGTTATTATTCTCTTCAGGTTGTCATTTCAGCTGGTGATTGTTGGCTGTGCTGCCATCTCTGTTATGCTTTTGATGTGTGGTAACAGCATTCCATTGTTCTTGTCACATTTTTTTCTGGCATATATCTTTAGTGTTATACTGATTTGTTTATGGTGCATACATATTCATTCATAATCTGGTCTAATATATTTGCATAGACGCTTTTCTACTCTGTACAGGAATTCCTCGTTATCCCCCTCCTTATGGAACTATGGTTCGTCCTGTCTTTCCTCCACGCCCTCCTGGAGCAGTTAACATACCTCCAATATCACGCCCACCTGTAGCAGGGATTCCTACTGTTCGTCCAATTATTCCTCCTGTTGTCAGACCTATGGTAGCGCCTAGTGCTACCCCAGCTGAGAAGCCTCAAAACACAGTTTACATTGGCAAGATTGCATCAACTGTGGAAAATGAGTTCATGCTCTCTCTCCTTCAAGTAATTTTTTTAAGTTTGTTCTTTACTTGGGTGGGAGCAGAGTTTGGTTATTTACGACAAGTGTGTGTTTCTATCATGCAACACCTTTAAGGGCTTCTTCAGAAGCTACTACTTTTGGCTTTGGGAAAACATTAAATTCACTTAATTTTTGTGGTTTTCTTTTTTATTTGTCATTTTTTAAAAATTGTCTAGTTAGTATAAACTTTTTAGCTAGTATAAACTTTTTAGCATGTCTTTTAATTAAAAAAAAAACAATTTCTTTCCATTATTCTCTTTCCAGCATTTTTTTTTTCATATGAACTAGACATAGTTGGCCTAGAACCTTATGTATAATTTATAAACATACTAATTCTTTTATTTCCTTTAAGTTATGTGGAACTATCAAGACCTGGAAACGTCCTCAAGATTTATCCACCGGAACACCTACCAGTTTTGGGTTTTATGAGTTTGAGTCTGCAGAAGGGGTTCTCCGTGCCTTGCGACTCCTTACTAAATTGAATATTGACGGGCAGGAACTGAAGGTATGTCTCATCTTATACAAAATTTTATTTTATTTATATAATTACTTTTTCTTAAAATTATAAATAAATTATATAAATATTGTAAAGTTAATATTATGATGTAAATATTTTTCTTTAAAATTATATTTGGATGATGAGATTATTTTTTACAATTTTAATTTCCATTATAAACTAAACATATGTGTGAATATTATATATATAGAATTTATTGTATCTTGTTAGACTTAATCCAGCTTTCTCCTTGTGGTAAAAAATACGTTAAAGTGACAGAATAACATTGTCATGTCATGTTGGTGCAATAAACATTAAACTACAATAGGATGGGATAGTTATCGTATCTTATCCTGTGTAACAAAAGGATCCTAAAGGTATAATCTTTGATATGTTATTTTTTTGCAAGGCTATACTAATAGTAATTTGATCTGAGTCATTTTAATGAATATGAACATTAATGTGATTGAGTTACTTGATAATTAAGTTTGCCACTGACGTGTAAACAAAAAGATTGGTACTTCCTTTGTATATATGTAGTGGTTTCTTAAAATTCGGTTGACATGATGGGTTCTACACATAGACTTGTGAGTTTATATTTTATTTGTATGGGCTATGCGGAATTGGTATACTGGTTTTTGTTTTTGAAGTTTCTGTTTGGTGCACACCATGTGTGTTAAGCTCTATTATTGTATGTACTACTGCATCTGCATTTTTCCGACAAGTAAAGTGCATAAAGTTTATCCGAACAAGACCTGTAATTCTTATATTAAAAGCTATGCTGACAAATTACATTGTTTCCCTTGTACATTTAACGATCTTTAGCCATTTATTATATATTTTTTAATAGGTCAATGTGAATCAAGCCATGAAAGAACACCTGGAGCGGTATGTTCAGAAAAAAGCTGAGAACTTGAACAAAGAAACTCAGGCAGGAGTAGTTGAAAAAGACGAAGGTGAACAAACTTCTAGTGCAAATGAGGGTACAAAGGCTGAGAAAGAATCCTCAAATAAAGTGGATAGTGAATCAGCAAATAAGGAATCCCATGATGTGACAAACTTTGGGATTGTCACTGATGAAGATAGAGAAGGGGATCGTGAGGCTTTAGAAAAGATCACAAAGATGATAGAGGAAAGGTTGAAGACAAGACCTTTGCCTCCACCACCTGCACAGCCAAGTGGTGATGGTTCTGTGAATTTAACCTCAGAACAACTTGTTAAAACAAGAGAGGGAGACTCTGTTGATACAGAGAAGAATGGTGAGGGAAAAATTCGTGTATCTATTCTCTGTTGACTATAGACACAAAAGGGCTATATCTTATCGTCAGGACACCTTTATCTCTTTTGTTTATCAATTTATTATTCTGAAACTTTTCTTTTGAAATTGTGTAGAATCTGCTGAAAATAAAAGTGAGAAAGAGACAAACAGTGATAAACCTAGCAGTGAACGGGATAGGTCTGAAAGCCCTGATAGAAGACATGATAGAAAAAGCAGAGAGAGGGACCGAGATAGGGAACTAAAACGAGAAAAGGAAAGAGAACTTGAAAGATATGAGAGAGAAGCAGAGCGGGAACGTATTCGGAAAGAGAGGGAACAAAGACGAAGAATTGAGGAGGCTGAACGTCAATACGAAGCATATTTGAAGGAATGGGAGTATAGAGAACGAGAGAAAGAGAAAGAGCGTCAATATGAAAAAGAGAAGGAGAAGGAAAGGGAACGGAAACGGAGAAAGGAGATACTTTATGATGAAGAGGATGAGGATGAAGATTCTAGGAAGAGGTGGCGTAGAAGTGCGATAGAGGAGAAGAGAAAGAAGAGGTTGCGTGAGAAGGAAGATGACATGCTTGACAAACTAAAGGAAGAGGAAGAAATTGCTGAGGCTAAGAAGAAGGCTGAGGAGGAACAAAAACGGCAAAGAGATGCTTTAAAACTATTAACTGAGCATGTGGTAAATGGTGGTAACGAAAATATGATTACTGAAGAGGTTACTGATGAAGTCAAAAGTAATGTTACTGAACAAGATACTATAGCTGATTATAGTCGTGAAGATCATACTGGTATTTTTCATAACTATTCACAATCGTGGTTTCTTGTCTCTCTTTCATACTATTAAAGGTAGTAATTCTTTGAAATGGCAGGTGATGGGAATGCACTAAATGTCACCAGTGATGAATTAACCATAGTTGCTCCAACTGATACACAAGGTAATGCTCCTACAAAAAAATTGGGATTTGGCCTAGTTGGTTCAGGGAAAAGAACAACTGTGCCTTCTGTTTTCCATGAAGAGGAGGATGATGATGCACACAAGGACAAAAAAATGAGGCCATTGGTTCCAATTGATTACTCAACTGAAGAATTGCAGGCTGTTCAACCTACAGTGCCTGGTCCAACACCACCAAATTTGGCTGCTGCTGCCGAATTTGCAAAGCGCATATCCAGTACAAATTTCAAGGAAGATAAGCTGGATGGAGAACGGGATAGAAGTAGGCGTTCAAATGATAAGTCTAACCACCGTGATAGGGACAGAAATGATGAAGATGGTACTCACAACAGAGATGAAAACAAGGACAGAATTCCTGAACGTGACAGGGATCGAGATCATGTATCGGAGAAACTTAAGACTTCTGATAACAAGAGGCTTTTGGATGCTAAACAATTGATTGATATGATACCAAAGACCAAAGAGGAGTTGTTTTCGTATGAGATAGACTGGGCAGTATATGATAAGGTATGTGATACTAATTTGCAGATTTTGATTTGTAATTATTTGATTTTGAACTAATAAAGAAGAGTTGGCTTATCTATATTTCATTTGGCTTGTGAGCCAGACTGGTATACCTTGATCATTTTTTTGGGCCGTTAGTGTAATTGTGTAAGGTTGTTGACCGAAAGTTTTAGGGATTGTTGTAGTTGTGTGTGGGAGGAACTGTTCTAGGAGCCTAGGAAAACAACAGAAGTTTGAGGAGTCTACAGAAAGGAAGTTCATCCATACCTTGATCACTTTTTTGGGGTCATTAGCTGTAATCCTGTAAGGTTGAAGCATTGCAATAGATGTGTGTGGAAGGAACTCTTCTGGGTGCCTAGAAAAACGTGTCCTTCTGCAAAGGATTGTACATTGAGATTTACAGTAACACATATAAAAATGAAATGATGCTAGATAGGGACCTTCTCATCTTTTTAGGAACGTAATTAAGCTTTATATTTTGTATTTTTGAAGATTGCTTCACTCGTGCTCAGTGAGTGGAACTGCTCTTGCACTATAATTTTTTATGTATAAACTGCTATTGTTTATTGTTATTTTTTTTTTTTTTGGGTTTGTGCTGCAGTCTGAAACGTAGAAAATGATGTTGTGTTCTAAATTTTTATTTTTTTATTTTGCTCATTTTCAGCATCAACTGCATGAAAGAATGAGACCGTGGATTTCAAAGAAAATCAAAGAGTTTTTGGGGGAAGAAGAGACTACATTGATAGATTATATTGTTTCTAGTACACAAGAACATGTGAAAGCATCCCAAATGCTTGATCGTCTTCAGATTATTTTGGACGAAGAGGCTGAAATGTTCGTTCTGAAGATGTGGAGGATGCTTATCTTTGAAATAAAGAAGGTAGAGACAGGTCTAGCTCTGAGGTCAAAATCATGATTTTTCAGTTTTTGTATGTTATTTCGTCACTTCTTCTATTGGATTGATACCATGACCCTTGACATGTCTTTACCCTAAATTGTAAAATGGCTGCATAATCGTAAAATTGCTTCAACATTCAAGAAGTTATTCGGATAAACCTGTCATCCATGAGAATCTGGTGGCAAATTTTGTCATGTGAATAGTTTAGAGCTTTGAATTTCTTTTAAAATTATCCTGGACTTGTGCTTTCGTTTCCTTGCAAATAAGTCAAACATAATACTTCACCTTTACTTTTCTCTAATGTGACTTCTTTTCGTCTGGTCTCACGTACCGGTTCAGTAGCAAGTCCAATTTAACTTTTTATCAGATTGGAGCCTTGGTCTATGGAGTGAATATCATGATTCTTGAAACTCCAGTGTTTACATTGTCACAGTAAAAAAGAGAGCCGAAATTCTGTGAAATATGTACTTGCTCCCGGGCTGGATTTAACATTACTTTTCGGGTATGTCAAAAGGACAAGTGAACTATGTACTTGTATTTGTTATATTGGTAGACGATGTAATGTGGCTGAATTTCCAATTTTAACACTCAAAAGAATGCTGTAGGAAAAAAAATGTTTTTGCTAAGACTATGATGTTTTCGATTTTTATGTATAGATTTCAAATTAGCCATTGAGTTTTGTCACAACTTTTTCTTCCAAAATTGTATCTTAATTTGGTTAGGTACGATTCGTTGGCGCCCTTATGCACTGAGGATGAAAGCCAAAATATTCCCGTCCCAGAATATCTCTCTCTGTTCACGTCGGTCATATGAAATATAAGATCGTAAGTTTCGGATTTAATATTTATTATTGAATTTAATTCTGTGTTAACGATCAAAGTAACTCTAATACTAATACTAGGCAAAAATAGACTAAAATTTCAATATGAGTGAGTAAATTAATTATTCACTGACAAAATGTCAGCTTTGCCTGATTAAAAGAAGCATTTTCACTTGAAGTTCCGTGGTCCTGGCTTCGGAAATTAGAAAAGTGAGCATAGAACATAGCTTCTCTTTGGATTACGGGATGGGCAATGAGGGAAAGTGAAGGAGTAAAGAAAAGAAAAAATAAATAAAGAGTGAAAATAATCTATGATAAAAATGGTGAAACTAAGTGAAACGTGAAATATTTTTATTATTATTATAATAAAATATGAAGAAAATAAAACATCTATAATCAATTACAATAAGTGCCCGTTTGTTTGGCTTAATGGAGGCACCAAAAATCAATTTTGATGCATATTGAGATCATCCAAAACATGTTAATAGATTGTTTGGTTATTTTCCAAAATTATTTTAAAGATGACATATTCATGTCTTGAGAGAAGTTAGGGATTTCATTTCCTCATATTTATTTTTTACCTCTCATACCTCTCATAGCTGGTTGTGTTGATATTCTTCAAGGCATATCATATCATCAAAATCATGTTAGTAGGTTGTGTGATTGTTTTCCAAAATCAATTTGAAGATTGACAGATTTATGTGTGCAGAGAAGTCATCCATTCTAGCTTCCTCGTCAACTAAAGTTGATTTAGGGTTTCACTTTTGAGATTTATTTTTTACCTCTCATTGCTGGTTGTGCTGATATTTTTTAAGGTGAGATTCTCTTCATTGCATGTGGTGTTGCTGTAAGTTTTTTGTTATTCCAATTGTGATAGTTTCTCCTCTTACTTCTTTTCTTGATTTTAGTTTCTTTAATTTGTGAAAGATTCAACCTTCACCAAAACTTTCTTTAGGAATCAATCACATATTGCATGTCGAAAACAAGAGTTGTCATACGAAATGTTTGATGAAATTACAAAGAGTAATGTTTTCTATGTTGTACAGGGATCAATATTGTAATAACCCTCCAAGTGCATTAATGAAGTTAAAAAGCGTTAGGTAACCACATTTATGGAGTTAACACCTATCTTTTTGTAGTAGTTCATTTTTTTCTCTCCTATGAATATAGTTTTTTCACATCCTTCTTAAAAAAATTTAGAAAAATTAATGTTATTGTCAGCATTAATTGTGAATATTTTCTTTGCAGAAGAGGGTTTGATTGTTGAAAGTTATTAATATTTCATTAATTCATTCTTACTACTAAATTTTTTGGCACATGGGAAATGTTGAAGAGAGGTTAGATAGTTTATTATATATTCACTATTCTTCTTCATTTTATTCTCACTAAAATTGCTCTTGATCTTTTGAATTTATATTTTATTTAATGATAGATATATTTGTTTTGAATTTATTTGTTTAATTTGTTATCCAAAGTATGTGGTTTCTAATATGATTAAAAATATGTTCATATCTAGAATCTACAAAAATAGAAAAGACAGTTTGGAGTCATAAAGCAAATGAGAATTTTATTATATCATGTTTAAAGCAAGTGACAAATAGGGAGCTTTATGACTAATTCTACTAAGAAGAGGTAGCTTATAATTAAATCAAACTTAAGAAATTAACCGGAATATATTATATAAAGTCAAAGTTTAAAAATAAGTATGATAATCTTAGAAGAGATTGGAGGACACAGTATAAATTATTTGGTAAAGAAACAAGCTTGATAAGACGATATGAAGAATACAATTGATGCATCACATGATTGGTGGAAGAGAAAAATATTGGTATGTGCTTAATAGGTATGCATTTTAACACAAATTATGTTTATATTTAGTATTGTTATCATAATAATGATTTTAGTGTTATTATTCTCAATGTGAAAAATTTAGGTATAAGGAACTATATTTTCTCACCAATTGATTACACTTTTCAAAGATGTTGTTAAATGATGCCTACTACTAGTCTTGACAAATTATTTCTTGCAACAATTTTAGACATGAAAATAGTAATATCTCTGTAAAAATGACATATAAGTATGAATGTCAACTTTAATAATTATACACTCAATTAATTTTGAAAACATGTTTCCAAACATCTAAAATGAGAATCATGTTAATATTTTATATCATCCAAACAAAAACCACATCACTTTTAAATCAATTTCATTCAAAATCAATTTTACAAATCCATATCAATTCGTTGCTTTTCTGACGAGCGTGAAAAGAGTAACAATGCTGACAACCAACAATCTCTTTATCCTTTTCAGCTTAAATCAGCATAAGCAAACCCACACTTTCGTTGCACCTCCACTCTCGCAGTTGCAGGGTAGTATACCAGGAGAAGGAAACAAAAGCTCATCAAGTCTTGGAAAAAACAAAACAAAGCCAAATTTATTCCTTATTAATAAACATGATAAAATAAAATCTTATTCGATTAATACAAATCAATGAATTATAGTCATGTGTACAAGCTCTGTGCAAAGCAGAAGCCGATAAGATTATTAGCTCTTTAAAACTTGAGCCAATAAATATCTCGAGTACAAAAAACAAACAGATTTATACAACGGTATCTACAATTTCAAACAAATAAAGAATACCCAGGTGAACAAAAACTACTGGGTTACCGAACATGAATGAACTGTTCCTGCGAAATAACCGAAATCTTAAAGCCAGAGGACCTCCTTTCATAAAAATCATGGAGGACCCTAATCAGAGCACTCGCTTTCTTGCTTCCTCGAGATGTGCCTGCACTTAGCTGAGAATACAAGGATCCCATAAGAGAAGGACTCTTCACTAAGTAACCAACCACATCTTCTCCACCATTCACAGACAAAGAAAGCAACAATGCCACACAGTGTTCCCTTCCCACCCTCGAAGTGGAACAACTCAAAATTTCAACAGCTACATGCAAAGCCTCTTCCTCAAGAATTGCAAACATTCCCTCTCTCTTCTCTGCCAGAGTTGCCAGAACTGCCAGAGAATCCGTGATGAGGTCTTCGTTTTCAGAACCTTTCAAGATGCCAACAAGTAAAGGAACTGCTCCACCTTCCACCACCCTCCTATGATTTTCCGGGTGCTTAAGAAGGCCAAAAATTGCGACCAACCCATTTTTCTTGCTTCGATAAGAGCCATCTTTCACAAGATTTACCAATGATGGAATCGCTTCTTCCTCCTTCCCTATCAGGTTCCCATACTCAGCACTAAGGTAAAACAACACCGCAGCAACATGCTGCCGAGCTTCCATCTTCACACCCTTCTTTAAAACCCCAACGATCGATTCCAACCCCCATTTCTCAACCATCACGCTTCTACTCTTTGCGCATTTTGAGAGGTTTAGAAGCGCTGCCGCAGCATTCTCTTGAGTCAACGAATCCATCGATGCCAGCAACCTCAACAAGAGAGGAACCAAACCAGCTTCCACCAAACAAGACCTATTGAAAACGCTTGTTTTGGAAATAAGCCTTATTTCAAATGCACCTCTGTTCTTTTCTTCCCCACTTCCATTCTCAATCTTCTCTTTCAGAAAACTAGCCAACATTCTCATTGCTCCCTCTGCTGCTACACTCTCAGGCTCCACTCTCCTTGTACTCTCACGATTCCTACGACCCGAATCAACGAAGGGAATGCTTATGTCATTCGCATGGCAATACTGCTGAATCAACCTCCGAAGGACCACGTTTGGAACCATTTCAGTGGTGATAAGCCTTTTGGCTGTGTTGGGACACGTCATGTTCCCACTTCTGAACCACTTCAGAATTGAAGAACGATCATACGTATGACCTGTCTCTATTGTCACTGGATCACTCATCAGTTCCAAAGAGATTGGACATCGAAAATCGTCCGGGTTAAGACAACTCAGACTCAGATGGATCTCACTTTCAATACTACTTTCTCTCCTTCCCTCAAATTTTGTGTTACTCTCTTCAGAATCAACAACCTCCATCACAAGGCATCTACAATAACTCATGAACCCTACCAAACTACTCAAAAGTGTCACCTTGTTCCTCTTCTCATCGGAGCCCTTGAACCCAATTTCTCCCTCCAAAAACTTCACCTCTTTGTTACACTCACTCCACCCTTTAACCCCAATATACTCAATGACCCACCTCAGATCACCCTCATCCGGGGCAACCTGGTTTTCAAACCGGGTCAAACCCGACACAACACTCATCACAACCCGTTTGTCTTCTTCCTCAAATTCAAACCTGCCCTTCCTGGCTTGTTCGTTCAGCAGCAAAACATGCTCCTTGGTTTCCTCGGAGATCTCCACAGAACCGAAAGGGAAAACGTCTAAGGCAGTGGCCACGGATCTTGATATGACCCGAAATTGAGTGGCAACCCGATCCGATTCCATCAACATGTAAAGCTTGGCACCTTCGCGGGAGAGATCTTCAAGAAGGAAAAGAAGCTTCTGGAAGGTCAAATGGAGCTCGGAGAGGCTCAGGGTTGCAGGATCAGGAAGACCCGAATGGCAGTCTCGGATTTCATGAAGGAAAGGTTGGAGAAGATGGGTCAAACGAATAGCGTTTCTCGCGTTTCGCTTGTTGCAAGGGAAACACGAGAACCTGTGCTGGAAAGAGGAGATAGCGTTGCAGAGAGTGATGAGTGAAGGGAGAAGGGTAGAGGGAGCGATGCTTTCGCATGGATGAACCGCCGGGAAAGTAAGTATCCGGCGACCCGACCCGCTTGTGTTTCGGATCATGGAAAGGTTTGCGTTGTATTTTGTGTTTGGATAATATGATATTTTGTTTTGTTTTGATTGGATTTCATGAGGACGTAGGTTTGGATATTTATAGGAAGTGAAAAGAGGGACACGCGTCGAGATATGATTTGATGTTTTTGAGTTTAGGATTTGAATGCAGGGACACGTGGGGTTATGTGGATCCGTGGAGAGAAAGTGTTTGAGAGAGTGACGCGTGGCGCGTGAGAAGCGGGAAGCGAACGTGATTTTGAAGGTGCTTGGAGAGAGGGAGCCGACAGCTACTATGGTGTACAACGTGGAATTGTAAGACTAAGTTCAGCGTTTTCAACGTTGGAGCCTTGTTCTTTAAGTAAATAAATAAAAATTGCGGCTTGGGTTGGCCATAATTGAATTTAAGTTAAGTTATTCCGTTATTTTCTGGTCAAACATTCTAATTTTTTCTTTAGTAAAGAAAATTTTGAAATAATAGTTATTTTTAAAATTTTAAATTCTTATCTTCTAAGGTGCATATGTTGATTTTAATTTATAAAAAAGGTTAAATTTATTTTATAAAATGGATCTGTCTTATGTTTGGGTAGCGTCCAATAGGTCCTATTCTTTTGTTGGGCCGTCAGCCCATATATAGATAAACGTGTGTCAAAGAATATTTATTAAAATATCTCGTTTCTCGTTTTATTATATATGATAAAAAAAAGTTAAATATATTTTTGATAACATGTAGCAGTGAAAATTAGAACTAGTTTATTTTGTAAATCTTGAATAAATTTAGTCCCTCTCATTTTTAGTAATGTATAAATTTAGTCTTCCAAACCAAACTTTTGTAAGATTATTTTACATTTCAAATATATTTTTCAACTAACATTAACACAAACATGTGTCAAACGGTGTAAACAAACTAAAATACTATAGTGAAATGTGTTTGAAATGTGAAATAAATTTAATAAAAATTTGTTAAAAGGACTAAATCCACATATTTACAAAGTTAAAAGATTAAATTAATTCAAAGTTTTCGAAAAGGATTAAGTTCAATTTTTACTAAAAATTGAAGGAATAAAAACATATTTATCCCTAAAATAAATACGATCATTAGAAATTGAATCACAATTCAATCAAAACAATTTCACTTGAATAATGTCTTCTGAGAACAGGTAATACGAGGTTACATGATTACATACATCATTAAGCAAATTTGATTCCAATCCCACCAACAAACACAAACAAACCCATCTCCACATTGAATTTTACACCACAGAATTTTCTCAAGCGGAAAAAGGAAACTGGATTATATTTGAACATTATGCGATACCATGAGATGAATAAAAACAATTTAATGCTCTTGATTATTGGAACTTATTATTAATCTTTGAATGAAATAAAGGTAAGTGAATGATGTTCAAAGCCAAGCTGGGTTCTTCAAGGGTGTGATGACAGCCTTGACTTGCAAGTAGTTCTTGAGACTGTATTCTCCTTTTTCTCTTCCTTGACCACTCATTTTGTACCCTCCAAAGGGAATTGCTGCATCAAATATGTCAAAGCAGTTCACCCACACTGTTCCAGCTTTCAATGCTCTGCTCAAAGTGTTTGCTGTGTCAATGTTTTTTGTGAACACTCCCGCTGCAAGCCCGTAGTGTGTGTTATTTGCTCTTTCAATCACCTCATCAATGTCCCTATCATCAAACACTCAACCTAATTAGTGCATGAACAAAAACTGAAAGCATAATGATATTAATTGCAAATAGGAATCATTGTTCTTACTTGAATTTTAATATGGATTGCACTGGGCCAAAGATCTCGTCCTTTGCAATCAGCATATCATCCTGGTTGTTTTAACAATCAGTGACACAAGAACTCATGTTTTAATCATCATTACTACAATGAGAGGCAACTGACAGACTTTGTTATTGTTTCATTGTACCTTAACATTTGAGAAGACAGTAGGTTGAACATAGAAGCCGGAGTTGCCAAATCTATCTCCTCCAGTTTCAAGTGTAGCTCCACTTTCAACACCAGATCTAATATACTTCAATATTTTCTCAAATTGTTCTGAATCAATCTGATTTTTGGATCACACACGTTAGCATCAATAGAGCACACATTTTATATTAGGAAGTATATCAAATTAGTGTAATTCTTTCCATGCTTTTTGAGTTTATGAGAATTTAGATTCTCGGTTGGGTTTTTCTGTATAAAAATATACCAATGACACTGATTTTGATTCTTCTTAAATATATTAAAAATATTTTTAAAGTATTAATATATGGGTATTGTTAATATTCGGTAGAAGATAACACTAAAAACTGTTGGGTTTTTCTGTATAAAAATATACCAATGACACTGATTTTGATTCTTCTTAAATATATTAAAAATAGTTTTAAAGTATTAATATATGGGTATTGTTAATATTCGGTAGAAGATAACACTAAAAACTCAGTAAAAAATCTGAACTCGTTTTTTAGCTGTGTATGAGGGTATGTTACCTGAGGACCTTGCTCTATTCCTACTTTGAATGGATCACCAACAGAACGTTTCAAAGCACGTGCCTTTGCTTTCTGAACAAATTCATCGTACACACTTTCGTGTACAAATGTTCTAGACCCAGCACAGCAGCACTGTCCCTGAATGTCACAAAAAGAACAAGTTAATCTATTGATGAACTCTATGGAAGACTATTGTTTTACATAACAAACTTGATATTAGGATGAACCTGGTTGAAGAATAATGCAAAGTGTGCTTGCTCAACAGCCTCATCTACATCAGCATCTTCACATACAATAAAAGGGGATTTGCCACCAAGCTCCAGAGTAACAGGCTTAAGATTGCTTTTAGCTGCAAGTTCAAGGACAATTTTTCCAGTATCGGTTGAACCAGTGAAAGCAAGCTGCAACGGAGAGTAAAAATACTTTATTTGGCATTTCTTCTACCATCAAATTCCTCACATTGTTTCACTAAAAGGATTTGCCAATGTTGAGAATCAAAAGGGGTGGAAGAGTGAAAAAGAATACTAGTAAAAATATCTGATTACCTTGTCTATGTTCATGTGACTGGCAATGGCAGCACCAGCAGTTGGACCAAAACCAGATATGACATTCAACACACCAGGAGGAAGTCCTGCCTGAGAGAGATGATGAATTTGGTGTGAACATTGAATATACAATTAGAAATCTTTTCATTTAACAATTCTCTTTGAAAATAAGTATGGAATGTAATGTAACACACACCTCATGAAGCAACTTAGATGCATAGAAAGCAGATAAAGGAGTCTGCTCAGCTGTTTTGATGACAACAGTGTTACCACAGGCCAATGCTGGGCAAATCTTCCAGGTAAACATGAGAAGAGGAAAGTTCCATGGAATGATCTGACCGGCCACACCAATAGGTTCATGCAATGTTTGCACAGTATATGGCCCATCAGCTGGAACTGTCATACCATGAATCTTATCTGCCCAACCTGACAAATTTTGAATATGAAAAGTGTTAGCAGCAAAGTTTCTAACACGTTAAAACATATTCTCTACAATTATAAAATTGAGTGAAAATGAAGACCTTTGAAAATTGTGATTTTCGATCATTTCACTCGATAATGGTTAAGAAGTAGATTTTAAGCCTAACTCAACCTTAAAAAATTAACTTATAAGGTGAGATTTACACTCTTCTTATGTATTTTGTAATGTAAATTGACATTATCACTAGTTGATAGGACATTTCAAATACATTCTCTCAAAATGTAAGAGAAAACATTAATGAGTAGTCCAGTAACAGGTGAAAAAATAGATTCAACAAATAATCAAGTTTGCTAGAATAAGTTTTAACTCATAGTTTTGATATCACGTTAAAAAGTGGACTTTAAATTTATCTTAATTTTACAAAACCGGTTTGCAAAAATAATAGAAAACCCTTTTGAAAGAGTGTTGTTAGTGTTTCTCAAATCAACATACCAGCATAGTATCGAAATAGACGAACAATAATTGGAATTTCAACTTTAGCAACTTGTTCGTATGGCTTCCCAGTATCCCATGTCTCAAGTGCAGCAATCTCATCAGTGTGCTTTTCAATCAGATCAGCAGCACGTAGCAGTACCTTTTGCCTTTCCTACACGTTTGTACAAGAAGCAGACAAAAAAAGGATTTAGTGGAATGAACATGGAACCAAAGATCATAGAATCTGTACGTTGTTCAACAACAAATGTAAGGGTGAAAATACATAGGCTGTCATCTTTGGCCAAGGTCCATGGTCGAATGCCTTGCGAGCAACGGCAACTGCTCGATCAACATCTTCATGGTCCCCCTCAGCAATATGAGCAATCACATCTCCTGTCCTCGGATCCAACGTTGGAAAAGTTTTGCCTGATGTAAGGGGAATCACAACATTAAGTTATAACCACATCAAGATTCTGACTTTTTGTGCAAAATAATGAATAACAATTTGCATTCACCACATGGATAATGTTCAAATACTAGTGGTCCTGTGAAACTAATTGATGGTCCTGGGTCATGTGATTGATACATAAGTCTAACTCATATATCGACACAATTTTTAATTCAAAATTTCAAAACACTGAATTTGTGAATCTTTTTCTTTATATGGAATTACCAAGACGAATTAACCACTCTAATATCACTGATGGGTCTATTCATGAAATTTTTATTAGAAAGATATTAGATATATATAACAAGAGTCTAACCCATATAAGAAGCTGACTGAACACTACTTTTAACCAAAATCTTGAAACATTAAATTTATGAATTTTAGTATTTAACTTTATCATTTCTATTAAATATAAGACTTAGAATCACACTTAAATATTTTCAACAAAATTCACTAGTGCATTAGATACAAAATTATTTATTAAGATTCTTTACTAACTTTAAGATAAAATATAAAAAAATTTCCTAAGATAAATCACATCCCTTCATTCAGAACCAGTTTGCAAGTGCTCACCCAAACACACTAAATAGATGAAGATAAAAGTAGAAAGGGTGAAAAAAAGAGGACTAACCGGAAGCAGAATTAACGAATTTTCCATCGATTAAGAGCTGAGTGTGTTCTACTCTAACTGCTGGTTTAATTGGTTCTTCAGTGGCAGCAGCAGTAGTGCTGAATTTACTGAGTCCTCCAACAACAGTACCACTTCCACCTGAATATCAGAAAAAATGGTCAATGGCCTTAAAAAGTCTGATTAAAAATAAACAAGTCCATTAACGAAAACCCCAAATCAAAATCAAGGCCTAAAAACACTCATCGAAAGACATGATCCTTCTTCTAGGTATTAACATGAACCGAAATAGTCTTTTTTAAGTATGGTGTTGAACTTTCTCGATTTTACTTAATATGGTAAGTATTTTCACATTTGGATTATTCATAAAAAATGGAAGTGAATCTTTGAAAGAAACAGGTTGTGGCTAGAAAAGAACAAAAAGCCAACCAATAAATGAGTACAGAATGGAGTACACACTTCTGGTAATGGATCATACAATTTTTAAAATACATTATATAACAGTTGATCAATTCAACCATCTCCAACAAATTGGTAACTACAGTTCATAAGGATCAGAAAATACTACAAAATTGAAGATCACTTAATTTTGATGCTGTCAAGAACCAAACATGAAAGTAACAAGATGAGACCAAGATCTTGGAAGTGATGATAAAGAAGTAGTAGTACCTCTAGAAAACAAAGAATTAGTGGTAGCAGAAAGAAAAGAAGGAGAGAGCAGCCTTGAGATCCTCCTTGAAGAAGCCATGGTTAACTTTCGTTGGTGTTTTGCCTCTCTTCTCTTCTCTATTTATAGTTTCAGATTATGAAGTTTGTGTGAAACGGTAACCAAGTTTCAATGTAAATGTTGTTATCAGTCACGCCATAAAAGATGAGACATAAACACTTGACCAAACAAATTACGATGTTATGTCTCACACCTTCCATAACGGATTTAACTTTTTAGATTTGTTTATTTCTTCATAATTTATGATACTACGTTATTATTTTGTCCTCCTCAAAAAATTGGTAACATTTGTGGACCAACCATTTTGGTTACCTAATTCGAGTCAAATAAATGAAAAGAGTGATATGGCAGCAATCACACTCTTTGACAGTTTCCTTTCATATTCCAAAACTTTTCTTCTTCTTCTTCCTCGTGTCTGAACTGTTAATAGCTTTTATTTCTTATTTTCTGTGTTCCTGAAATTTCAGTTCTTATCCTTATCCTTGTCACACACTACTACTGCAACCTAATAATAATAATAATAATAATAATAATATTATTATTATTATTATTTAAGATAGTAGTTAACAGTTTATGGTTTGCTTTACATTTTTGAATAAAAAGTATTTTTATTGTATTAAACTATTTTTTAATTTTAAATATATTTTATTTATTTATATAAAATTCGGCAGCCACTTACTTTTGACGTTTTTTCAATCACAGACTTTACATGTTGTTTCAAAATATCATGAAAATAATTTAAAATATAAATATATTTTCAATTGCTAATTTGAGATCTGAACGTTTTCTACTTGTGTTAGGTAATATTTATTAGTATTTTGAGAAAAATGTAGTATTTATTGTGTACAAGTGTGATTCATGGTGCGCCGAAAATGCATTGATTGGCCAGCCTCGTGTGCTACTAAAATTAAAAAAAAAAACGATTATTGTCATCATTATCAAAATAAAATATATTACTAGAATTAAAAAAAAAACATGTATATAAAAGTTATAAAAATAAACCAATTAATTTTATTGTAAATATTTTTTTGTAGACATTAAAACTGAGAAAATAAAGTTAATTGAATTTAAAAGAGAACAATAATAAAAAAGTATATATATATATATATATATATATATATATATAAGTAAATATAAAAATATATAAATAGTATGGAATTGTGTATAAAAGAGATTTTCCTTTATTAAGGGTGTGCATTACAAGTTGAATATTCTTTTTTGTTTTTTCTTTGTTTTTAATAAAAATAAAATGGAAATAAATGAAAACGTAAATAAAAGAAATTATGTAGTTTTCACAAAATTAATGAAAAAAGAGTAAAATGAATGCAAATTTTACAATTTACAATTTTTCTTTTTTATTTTTAATGATTAGATATATCAACATTTTAGGATAAACTATGTTGTTCTTACCAAAATTTGGTTTTTAATATAACTTCTTCTTTTTTTACATGCATTATTAATTACTCAATTCGGTCCTCTCATGTGTGAAGATTTGCAAGAATTATTAAATAAGGTATTAATTTATTTATTTTATATGAATTTTTAAGATAAAATTATATATTTTATTATTATGATCCTAATTCTTAAAAAAATATGTCAAGTTAGACCTAACTCCATTGTGCCCATAAATGTTATGCCTCAAGGGTTAAATGAAATATTTTTCTAAATTCAGTGGCAAAATAAATCTCCAAATGGATCTGTTTAATGGGCTTGTTAAGAATTGGGTTATCGAAGAACTGAATTTCCACCTTCAATTCGTTGATGGGAGCTTCTCCCTATACCTCCAATAGATTCTCCTGTACCTCCAAACATATATTATAATTCCTAAGTTGTCCTGCAGTAAATATTAAGTTGACCCACAGTAAATACTGAAAATATTTTTTCTCCTTCAACTCATATCTCCATCTTTAATCTATCTTCTTCTGTCACACTCACGCTTCAACCTAACTATCTTCATTCTTATAAGAAATCAGAAATCTTATTTCTTCCAAGACTCCCTAACACGTCCCCTCTGGATTCTTTTCTCCATACCCCTCCATTAGGCACATATCCACTTTTCTTTTATCCATTCATCATGATCATGACAACTCATGGATCTTCATATTGAACACCAAAAACAAACCAGAGGGGAGAGGTGGGGTTTTGATCTCCGCACCATCTCCAAGGGATCATGGAGACCCATTCTTCTACCTCCAAACCAACACACCGTTATTCATCACAAGAGAATCCAACTTCACTTAGATATTCCTCCTTTCATCCATTCCAAACCACCACTTAAATAACAAACCACCATCCTCGGCACCTCCATAGACCACCATCTTCATCTCCATTCTAGAAATATTGTCAATATGTTGTTACATCATCCATCTTCCACCTCAATCTTCAACCCATTCATCATCTTTTCATTCTTCAAATACACATTAATAAATTCTATCACATAACCTTAACCCACACATTAATCACAACCATTATCAACACCTTCACCATCACCACCTTCTTCCTCATTCTAGAAATACCAAAAAATCACCAATCCTTATCTCACCTCCACTATCAAACTTCCACTGATCAATCAACAAAATGAAAGAGAAAAATAAGAAACAGAGGGACAAATCGGAATCCTCCCATATGTCCGAACCGTGGGACTCCCATGTTTGGCATGGAGATAAGGTGGTAGTTTGGCAATGGTGACGGAGCTTCTGATCACCGTGGTTCACGGTGGTGGTAGTGTGTCATATGATGGAGGTGGTGAAGAACCTCCACTGCGCACCTATGGGGAAGAAGAAGAACAAGAGAGGTTGAACGCCTCACGTTGTTGCCGACGACGGCTCCGGAACTAGAGTATGAAACGAATATCAAAATCTGTTTCATGAAAAAATTTGCTTTCATGAAATCCGTTTCGTTTTTTTTATTTTGGCATTTCAGGTTGTGGCGTCGCAGGTGGGAGTGCCTCACGATGGCTTCGTGATCGTCACGGTGGTTTTACAACATAGGTAGCATCGATCTTTGTCACGGAGGTGACTGCCATGGTGGTCACGTTCTGGTGTGAGGGGTTTCGCGTTCTGCCATGGTCATTGCCGCAGAGGTGGGTGGTTCTCCGGTGAAGCAGAAACCTCAATGGTGGTGAGGCCTGTGGTGGATGACATGGTGTTTGGTGGAGAGGGTGGTGGTGGAGGCAAGCTTGGATGGGTTGTGGTGGTGGAGGTTCAGGGAGGATGTGGAGAGTTTCGTGGTAATGGTGGAGGCGAAAATATTCAGAATGCAAAATATCTCATTACTAACATGGAAGATGGCAAATTTGATATCCTAAGAAAAACAAGACTTATCAATTTAGACCTAGTCCATTAAATCAATGACAGAATTACCTATTAAGCACAATATTTGAAAAATATGAAACGAAATACGTGATCAATGATAGAATTACCATCGAAGATGGCAATTTTTAATTTTTTTTCAGAAACAGAATACGTGATCCGTTTAAGAAAAGTATGAAACGGATCCCAAAATCCGTTTCAAAAAAAAACATGAAACTTTATGAAACGGATTTTGGGATCCGTTTCATATTTTCTGAAACGGATCATGTATTCCATTTCTAGAAAAAAAAATTAAAATTTGTGAAACGGAATTCGAAATCCGTTTAAAAAATGTATGAAACAGATTTCAAAAGTCGTTTCTTAAAACAAAGACATGGAAACTTATGAAACGAATTTCGAAATTCGTTTCATACTTTTCTGAAACGGAATACGAATTCCGTCTCTGGAAAAAAAATTAAAAATTGCCAAACGGATTTTGAAATCTATTTCACTTTTTTTTTCAAACGTATCACGAAATCCGTTTCACAGAATAAAAAGAAATACAAAATTGTCTAACCTGCAGAGAAGATAAGAGGAGAGCTTCCCAAAAAAAATGAATGAATGAAACTGAAGGAAGACCTTCAAGGACACACGAACCTCGGACCAGGGACCACCGAAAGAATGAAGCAGAGAAAATTAAAATGAAGGAACCACATTCAGAATGAAACAGAGAAGAAACAAAGAGAAAGAAGGTATGAAATAATTTAGGGATGCATAGACAAGCAAAATAGTTGTTACAGTAAATTTCATTATTGTTCTTTCACTTATTTTTGTTCACTGCACCTACAAATTAATTAGGGATAAAATTGTAAATTTGGGGTATCGAAGAAGCGTTAAGGTGCAAGGAGAAGGCACCTTCGTTGATTCAACGAAAAAAAGAATCCTCAAATTTTACTCCCCAGGTTCTAGAATTCTGGATGAGTTTCTGATTTCTTTTTAGGTAGGGGAAGAAATAAAAACTAAAAAAAAAGGAAAATGGAATTAGTTTTAGCGAAAAGTTAACTAAAATAACTAATTAAAAATGTGGAGAATAAATTTTAATTGATTTGAGAAAAAGAAAACAAATAAGAAATTATTTAAGGAAAATTACCATTTGATTTTAAAAAAAATTTAGGTAAAAGAATTTGGAAAAAAAAATGCTGTTATTATAGAATCAGTCTTTGTGTACAAATTGAATGAAAGATAGAAGAAAATTGAAAAATATTGTGGATGGTTTGTTGTTATTGTTATTATTATAGATGAAATTAAATCTTGAAATTATTTAGAAAATACAATAGAAAAAAATAAAGTTAAAAAACAAAGTATTATTATTATTATTATTATTGATAATAATGATATTGAATAAAAATATATAGAAATAGAAGTATAATATATTGTATTATTATTATTTTTTAATTATTGACAATGATGATATAATTATTATAAAATTAGTTTTAAAAAAGTAGTATGAAATCTAAAATGAGTTAAAATATAAATTTCAATTACTAAATTTATATTAAAAATATTAAATGTTTATAAATATAATGTTAATGGAAGGAGATTTAAACGATTGAAATGAGAATTTGAAATATATAATTGAGAAATGATAATATTTATAGATAATTAAAAAAATTGAAACATTTTAATATGCGTAATGGTGATCGATTCCACACCGATAAGGATGTATATTAATTTTTAATAAACTAAAAATACATAAATTAATTTTAAATAATATTACAAAACTTTTTTTTCTATCTCTCGGATCAATTAAAATATATTTCTCACACTTTTAATTACTCATTTTAATTTTCCTTTTCCTTAAAATCAATTTCATTTTTTTTTCTTTTTTTTTAAATTTTTGCTTCCCTCCTTATAACTCAAATTAGTAAATTTATTCATTCCATGATTAATAACGGTTAGTAACATAATGAAATGCACATATACATAATATATTTATAATCCTCCAAAAAAGTGTTTAAAACATTTCCAAAGAATAACATAAATATTAAAGTAAAATATAATAATATATACATATATAAACATTATACTTTTATGACATTCTAAAAATTTTACCCTCAATATTGTTTCCCTTCACCACTTGCATAATCCTCTATTTTAACATTCTAAAAATTTATTCTCATTTCTTAGTTGATCTAACAAATAAATTCTAAGTTTGTATCTAAAGAATGAGATAGTTATCTCTTAATTGTTCATCAATTTATGAATGATACACTATACTGAGTCGAAGTTTTTGATATTATGTTTGTCGTTATACCATGTAATCTGATTATTTCATTTATTGGTCTTAGCTAACTCTTGCACATAAATCTTTAATTCTCTAGATGAAAAGGATGAATGTGTACGGTAGTCTAATTGTTATTGTCCGTACTGAGCAATGATTCTTCACCATAGTGACAAATGGTTGTCAAATTTTTTAAAAGTATTATCTCACCAATTACATCTCGATTGTACTTTAATATGTGTTGTGCTTGCCTTTTATTAGTTTCAATTAATATATTTACTTTAGATCATCATCTTCTAATACATATCATATTATGTTTCTAACCCTTAAGTATCATCAATTCTCTTAGTGAAGTCTTCAGTTTTAATTATGCCTAATAAGTTCAAAATATTTTTCAAATTCAAACTCACTAATTTTAACTTGTGTTGTTGGGAAGATCTCAAAAATAACAAATAATCAAGCGCGAAAGTAAAATTCAGATTAAATATTCCCTAAATAAATAATATGAAAAATAATAAAATGTATAAAATAGAGAAGGGAGGAACCAACAAACACCAAAATTTTTAGCGTGGAAAAACCTCACTATGGAGGAAAAACTCACAGGACCTAGTCAGTAAAATCTTCCACTAATAAAGATTTAATGGGTACACCACAAGTTCTCTTGGAGATTTCAAGGAATAGAGAGAATCCCAATATATGATAAGTAGAATAAAGCCTTTTCTCCAAGGTAACTTCTCTCCACAGACTTGAACAAGATAAATTGGTTGCTCTTTTCTTCTTCTTTGCTCTCTCTGATGGCTTCTCACCAGAGGCACTTAAAACTTCTTTATCTTTGTCTCTAACTCTATTTTTCTCTCATAACAAACTAATGCAAGGTTGCATAATTAAATTGCATAATGGGCTAGAAGCCCATAAAAAAATACCTCCTTTTAGTTTTCTTAATTAAATCAGTGTAGACCTAATAAATTGATGACCCATCTGACAAATCTCCCCCTCAACAATTAATTGGGACCATAATCAACCAATATGGCTGTCTCTTTGCATATAACATATTTTCCTGCAAGATCTTTGTCATCATATCTGACCCATTCTCATCAGTGTGGATTTTCTTTAATGACAGTTGTTTCATCTCTAATGCTTCCCGTATTCAATGATATTAGACCTCAATATGCTTTGACCTTGAATGAAAAGTTAAGTTCTTTCTAAGATGGATTGCCCTTTGACTATCACAATACAAAACATATTTCTCTTGTGATAATCCCAACTCTTGTAGGAATTTTTGCATCCACAAGAGCTCCTTAGGAGCTTTTGTAACAACAACATATTCTACCTCTGTAGAAGATGGAGCAACACATTTTTGTAGTCTGGATTGCCATCACACTGCTCCCCCTACAAAAGTCATCATATAGCCAGAGGTAGATTTTATAGAATCCACATCACTAGCCTTGTCTGCATCTGTGTAACCATTCAACACATGCTTTCCACTTCCAAAGCATAAACAAACTCTAGAAGTACCTTTGAGATGCCTAAGTATCCATTTCACAACTTGCCAATGCTCTTTTCCAGGATTAGCAAGGAAACGACTCACCGTACCAACAACATGAGCAATGTTTGGCCTTATACACACCATGGCATACATCAAGCTACCAACTGCAGATGGATATGGAATCTTCTGCATTTATTCTTTCTCATACTCATTTGTAGGACAATCCTTTGAGCTCAACTTGAAGTGACTTGCAAGTGGAGTGCAAACTGGCTTAGAATTTTTCATATTAAATCTCTCTAATACCTTTTCAATATATTTTTGCTAGGATAGCCACAATTTTCCATTCTTCAACACTCTTTTATGACTTTGAATGTCATTTTTATCATGATCAGCAATCAACATGTCATCAACATAGAGCAAAAGAATAATATATTTTTCATTAGGAAATTTCTTCACAAAAACATAATGATCATAAGAAGTTTTATCATACCTGTGATCCATCATGAAGGAATCAAATTTTCTATTACATTGCCTTGGAGCTTGTTTGAACCTATACAAGCTCTTTCTCAATTTGCAAACAAAATTTTCTTTACATTTGACTACAAAACCTTCAGGTTGTACCATATAAATATCTTCATCCAAGTCACCATGAAGGAAGGCTATTTTCACATCAAGTTGGTCAATTTCTAAATTTAAACTTGCTGCCAAGCCAAGTACAACTGATTGAAGACATTTTAACCATGGGTGAAAATATCTCTTCAAAATCAATACCTTTCTTTTAACCAAAGCCATTCACAACCAACCTTGCCTTGTACCTTGGTTGTGAGTTATTCTCTTTTGATTTCAATTTAAACACCCATTTATTTTTCAGTGCTCTCTTACCTTAGCGCAGTTTCACCAATTCAAAAGTATGATTCTTATGCAATGATTTCATCTCCTCTTGCATGGCTTTTAACCACTTGTTTTTCTCTTCATGCAACATAGCTTCTTCATAACACTCAGGCTTTCCCTCATTGGTCAACAAAACAAACTCATGAGGGGAATATTTTTGTGAGTGATGTCTTTCTCTAACAGATCTTCTCAAAAGAGGCTCTACAAGTGGTTCATGAGGTACTACTTCAGTCGGTTCATTAACTTTAGTCTCAGACATATCAACTGCATTCTTCACATCTACATTCACATCTCCCCCATGATCAACAATTGTGGCTGGAGGTTCAGGCTCAACATCAATGAACCCATGAGTAACCTATTTTGGCTTTTCTTTCTTTTCAATATCTTCAATAGTTTGGTCCTCAAGAAAAACAACATCTCGGCTTCTAATAATATTCATTTCAACTGGATCCCAAAATCTGTAACCAAAGTTGTCACAACCATAACCAAGGAAAATGCACTGTTTAGACTTCTCATAAACCTTAGACCTTTCATCTCTAGGGATGTGAATAAATGTTTTGCAACCAAACACTCTCAAATGATTATATGAAACATTTTTCCTCTATCCTTTGACTTCTCTCGCTTGAGGAACCAATAGTCTTTAATCATATGTCTTGGTTTATTGCAATGGAAACATGTGATATTTTTCTTTGGCCTTGATTTCCCTCTTGACTTACTACGATCATTAAATCTTTGAGAATGATCATTAAATCTTTGAGAATGATTATTAAATTTCCGAGAATTCATGTACATATTTCTTCCTCTTAACTCCATAACTAAAGCTTCATTTTGAGAAGAGGAGATAACCTTATTGCTACCATTCCTTTTAATTTCTTCATTTAAGAGGTTATCTTTGACCATGTCAAAAGTCAATTTTTCATTAGGAGCAGAGTTACTTAGTGATACCAGCAAAGTCTCTCAACTGTTTGGTAATGAACTAAGTAACAACAATGCTAATAACTCATCATCTAATATAATCTCCATTGTGGTCAACTGATTCACCATATTCTGAAAACTGCTCAAGTGCTCTGCCATTGAGGAACCATCCTTGTATTTCAGGTTTACTATCTTTCTAATAAGGAATGCCTTGTTTAGTGAATTTTTAGACTCAAATAGCTCACTTAATCTCTTTAATAAATTGTAAGAAAGATTCTCACCTGACACATGATGATAAATAGATTGATTTATCCATTGTTTGATCACACCAATAGTTTTCCTATTTATCTTCTTCAAATCTCCATCAGATTTACCTATTGTTTTCACACACTTTTCCTCAATAGGATCATACAAGCCTCTGCAAAATAACAAATCTTCCATGCGAGATTTCCATATTGAATAATTTGTAGAATCCAATTTAATCATGGTTTCTACACCATCATTATCTCCCATTTTCAAAGCACAAATCAAAACCTCTAATCGGAGCTTTGATACTAGTTGTTGGGAAGATCTCAAAAATAACAAATAAACAAGCGCGGAAGTAAAATCCAGATCAAATCTTCCCTAAATAAATAATATGCAAAATAATAAAATGCATAAAATAGAGAAGGGAGGAACCAGCAAACACCAAAACTTTTAATGTGGGAAAATCTCAATATGGAGAGAAAACCCATGGGACCTAGTCCAGTAAAATCTTCCACTAATAAAAATTAATGGGTACACCACAAGTTCTTTTGAAGATTCTAAGGATCAACAGAGAGAATCCGAATATATGAAAAGAAGAATAAAACTTTTTCTCCAAGGTAACTTCTCTGCACAAACTTGAACAAGATAAACTGGTTCTTCTTTTCTTCTTCTTGACTCTCATTGATGGTTTCTCACCAGAGACACTCACAACTTCTTTCTCTCTGTCTCTCACTCTATTTTTTCTCTCATAACAAACTTGATGCAAGAGTTGCATGTTTAAATTGCATAATGGGTTGAGAGCTCGTAAAAAATACCTCCTTTTATTTTTATTAATTAAATTAGTGTGGGCACAATAAATTGGTGACCCACCTGACAAACTTGTATATTACATCCCACGTGATATGATGATACAAAACTTCCAAATTCAAACTTCTAAAAATTTCACTCGGCTCCGACTTTCTATTCTTGATTACCAATCTTGGATCTCCTCATGACTTCAAGCATTCCTAACAACATTTCTTTTCTCAAGATGACACATTAAACCTCTTCATTCTTCATGTTGAACTACTCAAAGAACCTCTCTAGGTGCCTATACACTTAATCATGTTTGATACAAACTAAGTCGTCCATATAATATATATATATATATATATATATATATAACCAATTTCTCTAACTTCTTATTTTTCGATACTCAAACCATATCTTGAACAAAAAAGTTCTATTTACTTTAATTATGAAATTTTTAGTTTATTTAGTACTTAACACTCCATAACTTAAGTTCTTGATCATTACATCTAACATTTAGATTGTGTAACATCCATAAATCAATGTATTACTTTATTTATAAGCATTTTAGTATGTATCTATAATTAATTAATTAATATATATATATATATATGAATATATATATATATATATATATGAATATATATATATATATATATATAACATATACATATTATTAAAAATAATAATATATCTATTATAATAAATTATGAACATAAAGATTATAAATATCCAAAATATACAAATAATTGATGATTTTATAAGAAATATATTAAATATTTTAGAATGTTAATAAGAAAGAATATTTTTATTATAATAATAGAAGAAACGTAAATAAAATATATAAGTTAAGTTATATATATATATATATATTATGGATAAATTTAATAAGTAAATTGACATATTGTTATGTAATGAAAAAAAAAAGAGAGAGAAAAAGAGAAAAAGAAACCCCTCACCATAATTCTATGCTCATTGCTCCAGTAATGGAATTAGATAAGATGTCAATAAATGCATTTGAGATTTAATGCAGTTACAGGTTAGAAAAGAAAAAAAAATGGAGAGCTTAATCCATAAGAAACAACAATAACAAGAATTTGAAAGAAGAAAAAAATTGAACAGTGTTTTCCAACCAAATGAACTAAACGTAATGATTATGTATGTAGTATAAATAGGAGTGGTGATTGTGAAAGGAAAACGAGACAGTAAGATCAAAGAAAGAAAAAGGGAGAAGAGGAGTTTGTGAGTATAAAATTGGCAATGAAGAAAATAAAAGAAGAAGAAAGATGAATCGTTCACAAAGCTTTGGGATATATCTTTCACAATAATTAAGGTAAGGGGAGGAGACATCTATCATTTTATTTACTTTGATTATTTTCATAATTATTTTTTATCTCTATAAGTGAGGTGTCCCTAACCTCATTCTAATTTATATTTAGTTCTCGTTCCTATTTATTTATTTATATTCATATCCAGTTATGCATTGGTCCTATTTACTCAATTTATATTTACTCACATTTACTTATTTATATCTATCTCCAGTTATGTACTGGTCCTTTTTATTTATTTATATTTATTTTAATTATTCATTGATTCTATCTATTTATTTATTTCTATAATTATATGGTTTAATATTGAAATAAAATTTATGATAAATAAAGATTTGATTATTGTAGTTGGAGGTATGACCTTCGGGATTTAAACGAGTTAGTATTACTCAAGATGAGATGTTTTTGAGTTACTTTGTTGATCATGAGCTCATTTATCTTGACTAGTCACTACAAAATTAATCAATATATCTTTATAAAAGTATAATAAAAATCCAGTTTTATGGATTTAGGAGAATTTTCATTTCATTTTATTTTATTATTATATGCTGTATTTTTTTATGTGATATTTGTCTCACTTCCCTATTTTATGATTGTGTATGAAAAAACAAAATTTTATAACCATATCATAGATGGCTGCTCCCAACATGCTTGATCCCTTCTTCGTCGACATTGTGGTTGTTTTCCTGGGGGATGCATGACAAACCAATGCAGTGAATAATTCTCTGTAACATTTCAGGGAATAGGAAACGCTACTATTACTTTTCTCTCTGCTCCAAACGCGTCAATTGTCATTAAAGGACAAATCGGAGTTAGCTTCTATTTACTCCCAACAGTCCAAGTGAACCTTATACATAACATTTTCCCTCCAGCTGTTTGAAAACCAATATATGAGTGGGAAACTGTAAATAGATAACACTTATTCCTCTTCTAGTGTAGGAAATATAAGATGTACTAAACGGTGTAGCTATAAGATGCATACAATATTTTATATATATATATATATATATATATATATATATATATATATATATATATATATATATATATCTATATTTTTTTGT
>Ga0214542_1001882_pt1 | contig 43398 bp, 17 predicted proteins | sample CNSS1metaG_FD_160096 | JGI IMG/M metagenome (GOLD analysis project Ga0214542, IMG submission 160096) | Root nodule microbial communities from cowpea collected in UCLA plant growth center, Los Angeles, California, USA - CNSS1 | ecosystem: Host-associated > Plants > Roots > Nodule | place: USA... | reverse complement strand
TATATATATATATATATATATATATATATATATATAATATAATATAATATAATAGATAGTTTGATTTTGTAAGGTCATGAAATAAAATATAAATTGATTTTCTAGTAATAATATAGATTTAACTTTTTATAGGCTCAACAGTTTTAATAATTAAGAAAAATAAAATAAATACATAAATGATTTTAATATATTATAAATTGCTTAATATAGAAATAATTTTAAAATAGTATTTATATTTACCCATCAAATGAGTGATATGTTAAACTTTACAAAATCTTTAAGTATTCTAATGAAAGTTTTGAGTGAAATAATTTTCTTATAAATATCTATATCTCATTTACTTTTTTAAAACACCTACTTTTTAAAAGAAAAGTATGACCTAACTTTAATATGATGTATACATATGATATAAAAAAAATTTATGATTACTCAAATTTCTTTAATTAGTTTTCGATCAAGTAAACCTTTTAATTATTGTGACCAAAAAAAATTTCGGACACCTTTAAATTAATGTAATGAGATTAATAATAATAATAATAAAAAAGTTATAATACTCAAACTAAATTTTGAGGTCTTTAAAATTAGAACTTTACATGTTCATTACTTTATAAAAAAGGTATTTAGATATTTTATGAGCTTAGATTCTTTATATTCTTACCATGAATATGTGTTATAATCAAACAAAGATAGTTTGTAGCCACAAATAAATAAATTATTACCATGAATATGTATTATAATTAAACAAAGATAGTTTAATCACAAATAGATAAATTAATAAATAAGTTTTAAATCTAACTCAATTTTACAAAATTTTAGATACTATAAATTCATTTTATCTTTATTAAAAGTGAAATGTTTAAAATAAATTTATAAAAAAACAAAAATACTTAAAAGATCATCCTAAAATGCAATGGTAACTACACTTAAATAGAAAAAATAAAACAAAATATCTCCTTAAGGGAATGTTTGTCAATTTTTCAAAACCATTTTAAAGTACAAGACAGGCTCACTTACCTGAATTCTCAACATAATGGCATTACTCACTTTTTATGGGAATTGCTTTTCCTTTTTGAATAACTTCCAGAGATATCAAGAAAAGAAAATCATGAGTGAGCACCCGTAGTTTCAAAACAATAAATTTACGTAAATTGTGTAATTCACTATTGATTTTATAAAAGTAAATAAATTTTAAAAAAGCACAATAATAGACAAATCAGACTAAATAAGAATGACTTTTAATATAGAAATTGTGTTAAAATTATACGATTTTCGTTTAATAAAATTGAAATTATATTGGAACAATGTGGTGAAGCGGCTGGTTCAAAATTGTTAAAGTATGATACGAATTCTAAATAAGTTCGTATTAAAAATCACTCTCAAAACACAAACGTTTTATTAAAAATAATACGAATTCATAGCAGAGTTTACTCTTAACTCTGGTAGTAGTGGAATTGTTTCCTATGTGAGAGAGAACATCGATACATCCGTGTCTTTTTGAAACATATTTTTTAACGATTAAATTTTGATAATTATTTTTTACAATTTAAGATTGTATTTTTTAAATAATTTTTCATTTTTTTATTTTCTTATATTATGTAAAAGAAAGTTACCAAAATTTAATTATTAAAATATTATTGTTATTTAAGAAATGCAATTCTCACTCTATCTCTCTTTCTGATCAAACTTTCTGGTTTGAGTGAAGAGTGAAGAGTGAAGACAAATCAAAGAAACCACTCAGCACCAAAAAAGAGCTGGATGTAATTTGTGCATGATTATGTAACATTAATTATTACTATTAATATTCTATAAATTACTGAGTATTATTAAGGGAAATGTACTAAGTTGAAGATATTTAAATTCAATTCATGTACGTTATGCTGTTATGACTTTAATTTAAATAAAAAAACAACTAAATAAGTTAACACTAAGTCATTTTAATATAGTATGATTTCGTTTTCAATACCAAAATCGTGCTTCCTGCAGTTTCATTAAAAGAAACTCGTGTGGTTATGAAATTATGTCTATTTTGCACGACTTACTTATAATTATAAATTTTTAAAATTTAATTTAATCATTACACAAAAATCAATACCAAATTCCTCGTTTATGCCAATTTACCTGGAAAACATGCGTCGATGTATCACACAAGAAAACTAGGGCACTGTCACAGTTTTGACACAGAGTCTGAGGAATTTAAGAGTTATGCTTTTCGTGATGGTGTGGGTTTAAGGAATCATGGTATTTTCATGCGGAGCTGTTTTTAGAGGATATACGTTTATGTTTGTTGTTTTTTGTTTTTTTTTCTTTTTCTTTCATCTATATACTTGATCAACAGGACTCATTCTTTTCTTTTTGTGGGATACTGATGCTGTTATATGATTTTTTGGAATTTTCTTGTAGTTTTGTTCATAAACCCTAAACCTATTATCGTTTAACTTTATTACCATAGCTTTTCCCAAAGAAAATAGTAAATCTGAAGGAGATATAATAAATTGCAATCCGTATTAGAGATGATCATCTTTGAATGGAGTAAAATAGCAGTGAATCTATGCTTTCTTTATATCACTCAAGAAACAAGTCATCCACTGTATTTGGTTTATAACTACCAAACTAAAGCCAAAAAATAAAAAACATATTAAAAGCATATTTATTTATTAAAAAACACAAATTACAAAAGTCAAAATACCTTTTTTATCTCAGAAATTATTTATTCGAATTTCGCACCTTTCTCATTTTAGATGTATAAACAATCTTCAAGACTTGAAGTTAAAACACGAAGAAGCTGCATGTGTTGTGTGTAGCAATTATCACGAAATAGATTATCATACTAGCTATACCTTAAGAAACCGGCAATTACTAGCTTTACTCGAAATACGATTATTTGGCTTGCCGTTGATCTCTATAAAGTGATAGAAATAAAAATAGTTGAGAAATAAAACTTCAGCAACCAGAGAAACAAAGAACAAGAACAAGTCCACCACGGTTATGTCAAATAGTCTATATTGATCTACACTGCCTCGTGGCACAATTCGATCGTCTCAGTGTAATATACAAAAGTACGTATGACGACTTCCTTCAAAGTTAGGGAGAAAAATTAAAGTAGTTTACAATGAAACAAAAACACAACACACCTTGCACCAAGAGAAGAGAAAAATTTTAACTCGTTAAATGATACACCAAAATGATAAAAGAAAAAAAAAAAAAAAAAAAAAAGACAAGACAACCGCCCAAAGTGGCTTAATCAATAACCCACATCTCTTATCTCAATGAAGCTGCAATCCTCACGTTTCTATGGTTGAAAGAATGCAGAACAAGTTGAAAGAGTGTGATCAATCAGAAACGCTGATAAAATGTCTCTAACACTGTACACGCGTGGGCCAAAAAATAAAAAGGACTATAAAAGAGATGGTGAGCTATTTTTCCAGGAAAAAGATGATCTCCGCCCTGTGATTTGGGGTGAGAAGCTAAGCCCAAACATCTCCTTGAGGGCCTTGCCCCTCTCCCAAAACCTCACTAACTTGGCAACTATTGTAGCACTTTGCATTACGTGGTTCATATCATTTTCGCTCCACAAACGGTTCACTAGTTGCATTCTCCTGCGCTTTGAATCCAATGAAATGCCCCACTCCTCGTACAGCCTTATTCTCTCCTTATCGGAAAGCCTCCTCTGCATAAGCTTCACAAGCATTCCTCTTTCTCGCCGAAGTGCTTTCACGCTGTATCCCCAACCAAGCACATACATCAAAAGAAATACACTAGTTAACAAGTTAACCTCCATGGTGCAAGGAAAAGCAATAAACTAAATCAACCATAAGTGAATCAAATCAACAAAACAGGCAATAGCTTTTTGTAGGGGACGATGAGTCAATATAGGTGGATAAATAATCATATGATCCATGTTCAATGTAGAAATTTCTTCGTTAGTCGTAGAGGCCAATATGTCCATTTGGATTCCGAATAATAGAAGAAACTGAAACACATGCAGAAGTGACAGAAAGAGAAAACAGAACCTTGAAGCTAGTGTGATTGTCTGACTATTTCTCACAGACTGGTTTCCATCAGAAAACGTTTCTTTTAGGAAGGATAATCTTCTAAGTTCTACCTCCATGTAAATGGAATCTGTTGGATCACCCCTGAATAAAAGAAAGAAGTAGGTCCTGTGGGTCAATGGTACACAGCATGATTGCCACAGTTCAATTATCTCCTTTTGCTGTCTCGTGAATTGCAGAGACCAATCTAAAGGAGTTCCAGGCGTCTCTAACATCGGATCCACACCTACATCTTTCACGTTCCTCTTTCTTCCTGCCTCGGGGTCCTACAGTAAACAGTCTCCCATACTTAGGAAGAGACAACTAAAAGATGTGTATAGTTAGGAAAATATCGACTTATTCTCACCTGGCCATCAACAAGCTGCTTTTCATATTCTTGTTTGACCATTTCTTTCATCCCAGCAACAAAAGTCTGGATGCTAGCAATATCCTCATCAGCAGATGTTCTGATGCTGCTCGCTCTAAGATCATCCACAGAAAGACTTCCCATGGAAGACTGAGAACCATTTCTTAACAATTTTATAGAACCATCATAATTTAATGGAGGAAACTTTCTCCGCAAACCATCTGGCCTTCCAGGGAATCCTTTATCATATCCATTGGCTGGAGTCCTCTGTATTTCTCCCATTGAATCCGGCGAACCAGTCATGTGATACTCCGTACAACTCCAGCTTCTAGTTAATTGAAGATTCCTACAATTTGACATATTTTCTGACATGCCCTGTGGAGATTGTTCATCAGGGGAAGGACATACGAGAGAATCAATGGTTGACTGTACATCATGCAGCCTCTGCTCCAGAAGTGTTGAATTTTCTTGGATCTGACTGTCTCCAGCATCTTCATTCAAATGTGAAGATATTTCCTGGCTTATTCCACTGTCCTCTCCAGATATTGCTGAAGTTAAGTCCCCATTGTCAACACATCGAACTTCCTTGCAGTAATCTTCAGTGTCTTCTGTACAAGAAAAAATAGCTTAGAAATGATTGGATCTGATGCGGTTCCACCAAAGAATATCATTATTATCAAACTATGTACTCTGCAGGCAAAGATACGCAAGTACCTACCATCAGGATTACTTCCACTGTCTCCATCATTATAATGAGGGTTGTTGAATTCTCTGATGTGTGTATTAGGACGATGAGGACCACAAATGCTCGATGACTCTGATACAGAACAGTCATCATCCCACATATCTTCCCCTTCCTGCACATTAAGATTGATGATTAATAATGCAGGCCTGAACAATGCAATCCCAATTTAAAGGAACGACATCAAACATGTAATAAGTTAGGAAATAGAAACTACTTTCTCAGATATCTGCTCCTTTCCGACCATGCGCAGCAAATCTTCAACCCTTGATTGAGCAAGGTCACGTTGCTTAGTTAGCTCCCTAATTTCCTTCTCCATCTGAATAATTAAAATTCCTATCATGAACATGCAATGAGCAAAGAAAACACAGAAATATGTAACATGCATGAACCTGAAAAGTATTTCATTTAATATCAATACAACTATGTCAAAGATATCGAATTTTTCCCCAAAAAACAAGGCTATTAACCTATATAAAATGGCTAAGTTGTGTTTCTAGGGAGAGTGTGACACATGTTGAACAGTGTCTCTAACCGCCAACGAAACATGAACAGTAAGATGCATTGAAGAAAACCCCTGCTCTATCCAAAAAAAAAAAAAAACTGAGGCAAACAAGTCCATTTGAGGTCTATTCTAAGGTGTTCCTATCCTTCTTATAGATAGGATACATAAATTCACAGGGGCGGTATTGGTCACGAACACAAGTAGCCAGAAAGAGGTTAATACACAAGACAAGCCCACAATCAATACAAACATTATAGCACAAGAATTCAAACAGTAAATTATACAACCTTCTCTATCTGGAGATCTTTCTTTCTCAACAATGTTGCATAATCACAATTGGTGGTAACCGGACCAGGAGTTTTCAACTCACTCTCCAATCTAGCCACCTCTTTCTGCAAATGCTTGACCAAGGCCTTATCAGACATCACGACATTAACCTGTGCTTTAGTGGTAACTTCTTTTGCACAACAAGCAAAAAGAAGTGTGTTTCTGGTTTGCTCAACATGACTTCGTGCAGGGCTCAAAGTGCAAATGATAGCCGTCCTAGCATTTCCACCCAAGCAAGGCTGCAGTATACGTGTCAACTTGGAATCTCTGTAATTGATGTGTCCATGTCTTCCGTTACTGCATTATTCACATCAAGTCAATGAATTTATTAAACAGTTATGGGATAGCTCCTGCATCAAAGTTTTGAACATACAAAAGATTTCTAGTGCTAAGATACCTCTAATTAGCCAGAGGTACAAAATTATCTGCCTTCTTTTCTCTCACAATTTATTGACGATGGAATGATAATCATAAAATATTAACTAGATTTCATCTCTCTAACTGAAGAGTTTCATATATATATATATATATATATATATAAATTAACTAAAGAGGCTACCCTAATTCTTTATATATAGAAACGCTATCCTACTATGATATCATAATAGTCTCAGATGGGTCAGTTTCATCCATATAGAAAACTAGGCAACCTTATGGCCAGAAGGTTATAAAGAAAAACTAGAATAATATGATTAAGCAATAATAAAATTAAAAGACACGGGAAAAGGTGAAATTAAATAAATTTGAGGTAGATTTTTTAACTATATTAGAAACTGCATAAATAAGGAAAGCACCATAAACTGAGGAGTGAGTAGACAACCTAAGCTTGCGAATAACAGTTCCAAGAGTAAGTAAACTCCGGTTTATATGGCAACCTTCTTTTAGTCTCATCCCAGCTGATGATGCCTGAGAGGCACGCTCACTCCCTGCCAAATCAACAAAATTCTGCAGAGAAACAAAAAGAAATTAAACAATTATAAAATCTTTGATAATGACCGAAATAGGAGGGGAATTTTAAAGAATGTAAAACATACCACACTAGCTACTAGGGTGGCTGAGTTGCCTTTGCCTATGAATTCCCTGGCAGAACTTTCCATTGTCTGAAATGTTGCAACTCCGTAAATGGAAGTCTATCAGTAAAAAGTATTGAGCACAATATTTTAAGCATGCAAGGGGAAGGCACATACCAATCTGATAATTTGGTGAGATCTAGAACTCTTCTCATTGAGGTATGTCTCCCCCACCTGTCTCTGAGCTGCAAGAATAAAGTAAGCAATACAATAATGCCTACTATTGACTACCCTGAAACAATAAAACTATGCAAAGTCTTTTGCTTTTACCTTCACTGAAGGCTATAAGCTCTTTTAAATGCCCCCAGTCTCGAAGAGTCTCCTCTGTGAGTTTCTCTAAAATGGGGCCTCTCTGATTTGAAAATAATGAATCATTAAAACAACAGTTGATTATGCGATATTTTTTTTATTACACTTTTATCCAATATAAAGGCATTATTCACCTCTGGATCATCACGTAACCTAAGTGGAGTGTTGTCCGTACTGAGGAGGTCTCGAACAATTTCATTGTAAATTTCAATTGCTGAGAACTTCAATATAAATGCTCTTTCTTCATGCTAAAAAAGTTAAAATTATATTGTCAACAGCACTTAATAATAATATTATAGGCTCTGGTGGAGAATGATAGCCAAGAATTAAACCAGAATATATATCAATATAATAGTATATTTACCCTCTTTATATAGTCAAAAATATCAGCAACAGCGTATTCGGTTATTCCAACCATCGTATATGTCTTCCCACTACTTGTTTGCCCATATGCAAAAATACTCGCTGAAAGAATATATAATACGTATATTAATCAAAATGGGCAATGAGTATAAGAAACTAGCCATCATGACAATTATACTCACAGTTAATTCCACCAACAACTGAAAGAGCAACTTCTTTGGCTCCTTCCTCGTATACCTGCCTTGTGGCACAATCACCCCGAAATACTTTGTCTATCACCAAAGATAAAAGCCGATCAAAAAAAAATCACCAATGATAAAAAAAGAAAAGTTTAGAAAAACTCCACCCATAATCAATGGATCTCCAGTTCGATGTCTTTATTAAAAATTAAAACTTGTAAAGGCTATATCATACGACAAAAATAGGCAAAATGCAATTTAAGCATAGTAATACTATATTTAAAAATTAAAGTTTAAAGAAAATTGAGATTGACAGTTAGCAAGTGGTGCTAATTCATCCACCAAATGTTTGCATCAAAGTTAATTATTTTCCAAAGTCGGATCACGCAGATTAGGGAAAAAGTCCATTACCGCAGCAATGAGTCGAGGCAATGCAATCCTAAACTAATCGAAATGTAAAAATAACTAAATGTCTTTCTTCAGGTAAGGGAAAGAGATCCTGTGGCGTTTAGGACTATATATTTACCAAATCTAACCCGCGTTAAGTCCTCAGTACTTTGTTAATGTCAAGTATAAACCTGAAACTGAATAACTCAGTTTCAATGGCAATAAAAATTTCAAATAATAAAGCAAATTTGCTTACCAAATGTGTAGGCACTTGGAAATGTGGATCCCTCACGAAGTGTGTTCCGATACAAGATGGTAGTATCATTAATGCATTCCCAGTCTGCTGATTCATTAGCAGAAATCTCCTTCTCATTCAGAGGCCTCAGCCTTATTGACACAAGAATCTTCTCTTCGCGGCCACTCACTCCTTGCATCTTCTCCCATTTCAGCAGCTCTTCTCCAGCGATAGCTCCCATGTCTCGCTTTGCCCAATGTTTTCTCCGACCCAATTAACAAGTTAATCAGACCTCATAAAAAGCCCATGACTCCTAAAAGTGGACAAGTGGGGTGGTTGATTATTAAAGCTATTCTTTCTTTCCCAAGATGCAAGCATTTAAAAGAAAAGAACCGAGAGTTTACAAAAAATACTAAGCCCTTAACTAAATGCAAGAAGATAATCACAATTCATAATCATGAAATGACCAAACTCAGAAAAGATAGCCACCCGTTAATTTCGGTTGATAAATAAATACTCGATAACAGCAATAGCGAGCTAACTATAGATTATATTTATATCCAACTAAGACAATACAGAATGCTAACTAATTACGCTTTAATCATCAGTAAACTATCGGCAGTTGGCAACATATCACGACCTAAAAGACTTCTGTTTAAAGAGAGATGATCAATCATGGTTTTAGTTTAGTCCGATTAAAGGACACACGGGTCTTTTACTTTTATTCTTTGGTACTAAGCTTCACAGGGAGACAAGAATAAAGAAGAAGGAGCGAGGGAAAAGAAAAATTAAAAAGAAAAAAGAGCTGGCTGGGGCCAAACAAAGCATAAAAAGCGAGGTTCCCTTTTTTATTAATCCTTCCTTCAACAATGAACCAATTGTAATCTAACAATAGAAAACTTTCAACAGCAGCGACCCCGACAACGCTTGAGAACAAAGTAACAGAGTTTTACATAATAATAAATATGAAATTGACCCTGAACTGGTAGTTTTGCACAGCACAACACACAACCTGGTCCCCAACCAACAGGATAACAGGGCCATCCTTCCTTTTCAGTTTTTTTTTTTTTTAATCCTTCTCTTTATTTTCACTTCTGGCCAATTAACAAAACCATCACAAACACTCACTCTCTCACTCATTCTCATACACATCATATTTTGCAAACCAAGGGATTTTCACCTCTCAACCTCTCCGTCCTTTTCGCCACCCCGTAACAACGCTAACCTAATTCACATTCACAGCACAACGTAGCTTACTTACGAATCTGCAACAACCTCTACTATTTTTTGGAGCTGCTTTATCTGTGATCACAATTCAAAAATAGGATACGAACCGAAATAGAAACAATTTATCATCTCCGCTTCTATCAAACAAATGCCACGTTGATTCACAACAAAGTGCTCCAAATCACCTCGAGTGGATATTTTGTAGCTTAGCAAGTATATTCTTCTTCATCAGCCGGCACAAGCCACAACGTAGCGTTAAGTAACTATCAGATTTTTTTAAAAAAAAAAAAAAAAAAAAAAAACACAGAGCGAGAATAGTAATCGAGAAGAAGAAAGAAACATACTCGGTGCGGAATAGAACAGTGTGAATCCGTAACAACTTCACTTCACGAATCACGAACCGCGATCTGAAACAGAACACAATGCGAGTTAGAGAGAGTCTCCGGTTGCTTCCTCTCTCTCTCTCTCTCTCTCTCAGAGTCTGAAGCTCACACGCATCATAGTTGAGAAAGGACCAGCGGGCGCGTAAATCTGATGCGGTGTCAACTTCTTCCATCTTTCTTTTTTTTTTTAATTTGACTTTTAGTTTTTTTTTTCTTACTGTGGTGGGAAGAGAAGGTAAATGACGAATGTGTCCCTGCTTTTTGTTCATGAATTGTTGTTCCCAGTCACGTGTGGAGGGGCATTGGGGTATTTAAGAGTGAGGGTGTGAGCGGTTGTCACCCAGACGCCGCCTAGGCACGTGCGGAGTGTGGAGAAAGCGGTTGCGATTCTACCCACTAGCGTTAATGTCTTAATGACTGTGTTTGAGAAACCGTCCACACGGATAAAGATCCAATCGCGAGAATCCACATTTGGAACTTTGTGTCTAACGGTCACTACAGTGAATAAATAAACTACTGTAGCACTGGCTCCAATTGTTTATTATTTATGAATCAGTTTTTCTATTTTATCTGTGATCACTGTTTAATTATTATAATAATAAATTTGTTTAGCACCACGAGATGGTCTTCATTTATGGCAGAAAAAGACACTCAAACCCATTATATTTGTAACGGAAAATATTTATCACGAATAAATGAAGACTTGTGTTTGAAGAATAAAAATGGTAATTAAGTTTGTTTCATATTTTTGTTTCCATAATATTATTCTTGAACTATATTTGTTGAGAATAATATGTAAGTTTAAAATAAAGCTATTTTTAATATAAGGTAAACTCTTATGATTTACTTAACAATTCTTTTTCGTATTATAAATTAGATCAAAAGAATTTCTTTAACTTTTACTAAAGATGTTTTTATCTATGTGATTCTAATACCTATAAAGTCATGATATCACCTTCATGAATTATAATATATTTAAACAATACACAATTCCTCCATAAAATCAAAGGCACTTTTTCATCCAAATCATCTACCCTAAGGTATTCTCAAGATTTACCTAGTTTCATTTATCTATTAAAGTCGGTTAGTCAAAATTTTAGTTTCAAACTCCCTTATTCTAATGTAAAAGCTAAATTTACACACACAAAAAACTATGATCAATGATTTGAATATACCGTTATAATTCTTGAACTAACAAATACTTGTGCAAACTTCAATTTTGTAAACTCTTATTTTCTATACATGCAAAATTTCCCAAGATCAATTCAAGAGAGGCAAAGAACACTTACTTTAAAACAAAATCTTATGAAATATATTTGCTCCGTTCTTCAGCATGAGAGGCTTTAATCTACAAAGAATGAGATGGATAAATTTTTGAGAACTTTATAGAGAATACACAAAAGATAAAGAAAAATAATACCCAACATTGATTGAAATAAATAAAGGACAATACGTTGTTCTCACATTTTCTTAATATAATACTTTTTAAATATTATTATTATTATTTAAAGTATAGCCAACATTTATTAATAGACTTTGATAAAGTCTTCTCACAATAATTATGTTTAGATTTGGAAATCAATGGACAAAGTTAATTAAACGAAACCATAATGTAACCATTACTGAAAGACAAAAACAGATCGTGTTTTTATATATTTTTTAAAATAAAAACAAAATGGCAATGGTGTTAGATAATAACTGATTTCTTGTGTAATATTAAAAAATGCTAATGATTTTAAAACTATAAACAAAATTGAAAAAGAAAAAAAATAATAACAATAGTTAGATCGTATACCTAAAATAAAGTATCCATTATCATAGATTATATTTTCCACTCCTTGGTTTTAGGAACTCTTGAAGATAAATTATTCTCTTAACTAAAAAAAAGTACTTTCTTTTTCTTCTACGTGCATTTACACACACACACACACACCTATAATTTTTTCCACTGTAAAAATATGTTACTTTCCACTTCATTTTATTTCATTCCCTGAACAAAGCATATAATAAATTAATTTAAGTGCATAAAAAAGTAAAATAAAATTATAGTTATTAAAGTTAAAGATTTATTTGATATAACTTTATTATGACTAAAATAGTAGACCTTATTCATTTAAGTATCTATAACGTGTGTCTTCTATAATTCTAGAGACTGAAATAACTATTAATGTCAAATTTGAATTTATTAAAAAATTATATGGGATAAGTATGATTTTAAAGACTATTATTTTTAGAAAACAACAAAGTTATCGTAATATTATTGATAAAAAAATGTTAAGGTAGGTTGATAACCATAAGCACAAGCATAGCTGTTAATTCTTATATAAATGGATTAAATATTAAAAAAGTAATTTTATTCCTTTGGATTTATAACATTTCATATAAAAATAATTATTAAGTTGAAACCGTCTACTTAAATAATATATTAAAAAAATAATTAGCAGGTAGAAAATCACACCTTGATTAGAGGAAGTTCGAATTAAGCGTGAATGTGTACAATATTCCAAGGTCAATGGTAACAATCATTGCCATTTTCTCTCTCTCTCTCTCTCTCCAAAGGACTGCTTCAAAACCTTCATAATTTTCTCCGTTTCGTGTTTGGAACTTACAACATTATCAAGCACACGAAAAAGACGTCCCTTTCTGAAAATGCCATTAATCATATAATTACAAAAAACACTCTTCTGTTTGTTTGAAAATACTCAAAAGTGATAATTGAATATAATAGACAAAGTTAAACTTTATATAAAAATAAAGACGCATAATACTATTATTTTAAGATTTCAGAGTTAAAGTGAACTTTCTTATATATAATTTCTTAATGACTATAAAACCATAACTAATATGAAATATAACCCAACAGTGATATCAGAGAGTCCATGATTCGAAGTGACTAACTGCATAACTATAATCAAAAGGGGTCACTATACACTTGAGGAAAAATATATCATATGAAAAAATAAGGAATTATGCTTGAGGAAAGATTATTAGGAATAGTTTAAGTGTGAGTCAAAGTCTCACATTAGATATAATAGACAAAGTTAAACACTATATAAAAATAAGAACTCATAATACCATTGCCTTAATATTGTAAGATTAAAATAATGTCAAATATATATGTTATATGTATAAAAACACATATAAAATATATATATATATATATATATATATATATATATATATATAATCATAACTAATATGAAATATGACCCAACACTATTTTCATTTGAATCTCAGACTTACATTGATTATTCATTGTGTGTTTATCATGTTTCCATGTGTAAGTTTTGTCGGTCCCTATACAAATCAACGAAATTTGAAAAATATGCCGCTAGCAGTTAAATTAATTTATTATGACTTGGGTTGCACGTTAGAGTTTACGTATGTATATGATAGGAACAATTTATAAAAAAAGTACACCTATGAATAAAATTGTATTTTTATTTAAGAATAGTTTATTTGTTTTTTCTTATAAGAATATACAATCAACCAAACGATGAATAATACAACTTAATCAACAATTTAGTATTATGTTTAAATTATAGAATATGTATTTTATATTCATTTATTTTATGAGCAATCTTCACTACTTTTTTACTTGGGTTCATTTGATTGATTTCCAATTTGATCCGCAAATTAAGTCCACCTTCCACACAAATGACAAGGAGACCACAACTACATTTGATTTAACTTGAAAAGTGAGTTTCAAAGAATTCATTATTATATTACTTAACACAATCAATTGACCTACAATTATTAAATGACATTAAGGTCCAATTAAAAAGCAACCTAAAATCTTGTGGGTTAAAGTTTTTGGAAATCATATTTTTAATTTCATTTTTTTATATGGTTTAATGTGTATCATTAATTTTTTCGAAAAGAAAAAAGATTGTGATATATTAAGAGCGTAACAGTCCAAACACCACAATTTGATTATGCCTCAGCCTACTTGGCTTTCGTCACAAAACAATTGATGTCACATGCAACAATCTCCCAATCAATCTCACTTGGATCGTGACTTGGTCCACCTGGCCTCCACCACGGAAACATTGTGTAACCCACAACAATTTCTTCCTCAACAATTGTTCACCAGAAATCAAACTCGTGATCTTAGCTCTGATATTAATTGTTAAGATCGAACGTATATCACTCGACTTAGGACACAACTCTTTTTACTTAAAAACTTAATAATCCAAACATCACCATTTAATTATAACTCAATATATTTATATGCGATAATTGATATCACATTCAACATTTTAACATTTGGTGACATAATGAATGGGTGGAGCATAGCATGGCATTGATTATAAGCACATTGTAAAGTGGCAACAAAAGCCGAAAAAGGAGACTGCAAAAGATTGGTACGGTGTTGGATCTGCGAGAAGAGTCAAAGACAACTCTTCTATTTTGGTCTTTGGCTTCCACGCGTTTCTATGATTATATGGGCCCTTTGCGTTTTATATTGTCTCAACAATTTTCTCCTCCTCTTTAAACCAATAATTAATTCTTATTTTATTTACACGTTTACAAATAAAAGTTAAATACACTTAAACCAATGTATATATTATCTTATCGGGTTTTTGATTTATTGACCGAATTAATTTGTTTGGGGAAAGAGTCTTACATATAAATTACATATAACTAAAACTTGTGAATGTGTAGTGTGAATGCTTGAATCATATTAGAAATATGTTGTTTAGAATTTACAATGAATTTAGTTCATAAAATCCAATCATGTGAATCTTTATCTCGGTTAACACAGTTTTAATTAAGTAGAATAAGTGAAAAAATAAATATAAAAAAAAGAATAAAAGTATATATTCGCGAAGGTGTGAAAAAAGTAAAAATTTATGCCTAATCTTAAATTAACAATAAATCCAAAACTAACACCTTTTACATCAGCACATGAAAAAAAACAAAGTGTTTAAAGGAGAGAAGCAGAACAGAACTTAGATTAAAGTGGAAAGAAATTTGCTTTAATAAAGACTGGGTTGCATGTGTTTTTGTGCGTTCGTCGTTCACGTTTTCGTCAGATGCAGGCTTTTCTCTTACATTACATTACCAAAACGTTGCAACATTTGGCAATCTTTTCTTTCAGATCTTGGAATCAATCTCGGGCTAATCGTATCATTAATTAAAAAATAAATAAAACAATAAATAATACCAAACAAATTAGGTTTATCTACTTTAATTCCAATCTCGATTATGATAATACTAGCGTAACACAGGCGCTATCGCGCCTGTGTGTATATATTTTTTAAATATACGTGATATTATATTAGTAAATGATAATATGATAATGTTATTAAGTTAATATATATATATATATATATATTAGAATTATATTTATTAAAAATAAAGTGAAATATATCAGAACAGATAAAAGAATAACCATTAATAAATAAAGAAGAAGTAGAGACATCTGATTTTATAAAATTTTTGTAAAAGTAACGGTCAATTTTAAAAAATTTAAAAAATTGTTATATTTAAAGGGTAAAATCGGTATTTTAAAAAGTGGACACAAAAAGGGGAATCCCCTTTATATATTGTTATAGATATATATATATATAAAAGCTGAAATCGTTTATATGATATATGACTTATTTTTGTAGTGAAATCGTTACATTTATTATATTTATGAAGACTTTTTCCCTATTATGTAATATTTAAAAATCCAATCATATTGTATAAATATGAGAATAAATTAAATTAACCAAATATAGTGTAGTTAGAAATGAAGGAATAAATCTATTATTTTCTAAAAGGTAATAAAAAAATAAAAAACTTGAGTAGAACAAATGATTAACATTATTTGATAAATTAACCAAATATAGTGTAGTTAGAAATGAGGGAATAAATCTATTATTTTCTAAAAGGTAATAAAAAAATAAAAAACTTGAGTAGAACAAATGGATTTATTTTTAATCCTAAAAATAAATTTATTTATTTTTTAAATCAATGTAATTTTGAAACAAAAATTAAAAATTTACCAAAAAAACTAAGAAAGAAGGCTGCAAGAGTGAAAATTCGGTATACGTGACGGATGGTAATCAAACTTTTGAATTTTTTTCTATTCATTTATTTATTGAAATGTATGACAGTTTTTATTATTATTGTCATACATAGTTTTTATTATTCTAACCTAACTTTGTAACCCAACACAGGGAACTTTTGTTTTACTCAACAACCTTTCTAAAGTTATATATATATATATATATAAATATATAAAATGCAGTTCATCAAAATTCACTCAAATGGCCTATACAAAAGCAATCATGTTTAGATGTATATTCGATTTTTATTTTATTATTTATTTTATGATAATTATACTAAAAATTATATTGAGTTGATTTTAGAAGTATAAAAGCCAAAACATATTAGGGATGACAATCAAGATAACTTTCTAACAATAACGCACAAGAAGATAAGAAACTTTAAACTTATTATGCAGGAAAAACATATAAGTGAAATATAATATAATGAACTATATAACTATAAGAGTTAAACTTACTTAATTATAGAGGTGAGCCCCAAGGATAATGCAAGTAAATACCCATCCACATTCACTGAACCTGGAAGAAATAACAAAGATGGAACCAAATTTTTCTTAAGTTCTCTTGTTCCAATTGTTTGATATGCAAATAGAAGGAAATTATTTAAGAAAAAGAAAAAAGGAATGGCATCACCATCACCATAACCATGTTTATGTTAATATATTTGACAGGTAGATATTTGCAATGGTTTCAACTGACATATAAAGTTGTGTATCAAGGAATGCGAAATAAAAGTATGGTGCCTAAAGGGAATAAAGTAACGAAGAAGCTTATCAAATAAGAGATTAATAAAGCAATTGGTACAAGTAAAAACTTTATTGCTCGTCGTAATACCTTGTTGAAGAAACTGGATCAGTTTATTGAGAAGCAATGACCCCGCAAAACCAAAACAATCATTAATCACCTGGAAAAATTTCTCATACACTAAGTAAATGCGTAAATAAATTGAAACCAGATAAAATAAAGCAAAGTCAGATTAAATTTTGGTTTATTTATGGCCAAAGAATTGGTATTTTAATATTTACATAAAAGACATCCAAATACAAAACAAGGACATGATAAGGACTCATTATCATATGGAAACATCTTGTTGTGTTCCCTTGTAACTAATAAGTATATGTGTCAATTGTCATGGTGTTGATGTCATTAAAATTATGTAATAATCCTTGTAATCCTACTTAAGTGATCTTGTTTTTAAATTGACATGATAAACAATTCAGATTCTGTAACTTTAAAACATGTCAAGATATCAATACCTTGGACCATGGAATGCCATATACAAACTATGAAAAATTCTCTACTTATTTAGAAATTGATAAGTATCGTATTTTTCTAATAAAGATGTCAAGGTACAAGTAAAACATGTTATGTCATGCAGGCTGTCATACTATGAGTATATTTTCTAGTGGCACAACCGAAATGTCTAGGTACATAAACAATCAGTTATCTATCACAGTAGTTGGGAAACTATACTATTTTGATTGATAGACCTTGATCCATTGCTTGTTACAGAAATCAATGCATAATTCAAAACAAAAAGCATCTTCTCTAAACATAAACTTACTGAGCTATTGGACAGACATTAAATTTCCTTTCATTTCAGGATAAAAGGGCTAGAACTTGCATCTTCACAGAAAAAGTAGAATCCCATGTTGGAATTGAAAATTCGAAAGTGTTGAAGAAGGTATAACTTGGACGAATTAGATTCCAGCAGTCCATAACAGCCATATAGTATAAATATTGCATATAAAGACTAGAGAATTACTTACAAACTTTGGTTTAGAATGTGGGAGGAAAACACGATTTCGAATTGAAAAATACCTTCAATAAATTCAGGCGGAGTGCTCTAAACAAAGATGGATTAGAGCCATTGTTACTCAGTTCATCTTGCCAGCAGGAAGAAGGACCCATATCAGTCGGTAGTGGCAGCAGTTTTACCACACCATGATTTATATGTAAGAAAGAAGAAGGTCAAGAACAAACAAGAAAAAGACGGAAGAAGAAGATCAAGAACAGACAAGAAGACGGAGGGTAAAACCAGTGGCAGCAGAGTGTGAATTAACTCTGGCTCTCACACCAGATTGGAAATCTTGGTTCATCTAAAAGGAGGATAAAACATGTATGCAGAATGTGTAAGCGGCAGAACACAAATTTAGTAGCAAACACGATAAATGGAGATTAAGAGACTTCATGCAATAAAGAATTACAGTTTCTTTGGGCATAGTTGAAATAGAACACAGGTAGAAACATACAGTTGTAAAACCTTAGAATTTAAAGAAAAAATGGTAGAGATATATTAAAATACAGAAATGTATGGCTGCGGGTGACAAGAGTCGATTGCTTATAGAAAATTGCTTACAGAAAATAGAGAAAAGAAAAAGATTGGAAAGAGGAAGAGATGCATACGAATGGAGAATTAGGGCAAATTAGATGCAAGAAATCGTCCATGGAATATAAGAAGAACAAGAGACAGGAATTATGAGGTATATGTAGTGTGTGGGTTTCTTTATAGTGTGTTCATGCATATAAAAGGAAGCGCTGGTTCATGGATTTTTTCTTTTTTTTCTTTTTCCCGTTTTATTAGATACTCACATATTTGTATGTCTTTCACATCAATATAGAAATCATCTATGTAAACTTTAATTTTAATATTAATGCGCATATTTGTGCATATTTACGCTTTTCAAGGTGCCACAATCAAATAATTAAGCTATAACATGCCATAATTAAATAATTAAGCTATAACGGTTATTTATTAAAGGAAAAATATAATTTATAAAATGATGATTTGACTGCTTTGTACGTCTTAAATCAAATAATACTTAAATTATAATAGAACAATCTTTACCGTTAAATGTCCCATCTTAAAATTTAAAAGTTATATTTATTTTAAAATCAAATTGACTCAAATTTAAAAGATAAGGAATAAAATACAATTTAAAATTGAGAAGTTAACCAGAATTTTATAATTAGGATAAAGAATCAAAGCTGTAATTTACATTTTTATTATCTGTCAAAATATTGTGATGAATACTGTGTTTTAAACTTTTATTTCCACATTCTGTCACATTTAAAAAATATAACCAATAATAACATACAAGGTATTAAAAAGCAGCATAGTATCAAAGCCAAATTCACCAAACAAAAAGCTAGCAAATTTGGAATTTGGAATGATAAAAACAGACTGTTTTCTCCTAAACATCACGTAAATTCATTTTTTCCATCTCCATTATTCCTTTATATTTTATCTTCGAATTATACTGCCAATGCTCTTAGGGTAACAAAAATTTCCATCGAAAGCCTAAAACTTCTTAAAGGTAAATAACAATCCATCAATAAAATCCATAAAAAATAGATTATTACTGTCTAAAACATTGAACCATATTACCAAGATCATAAAAAATCACCACTACACATAAGTTTAAGATATGAAACTGTAATTTATGCAGAATAGGTTGAAAATATTACTCGATCAAGAATAATTAACTTACACGAGGAAGCTTGCAATCAAAGAAATTGGAACCCATCTTTGTTCATCCATGTTGAACCTTAAATACTCATCCCTCACTAAATTAGCATCACTGCATAAACAAAAGAACATTGAAGATAAAATTCAACAGCAAAGATTTGTTGGGAAACACAACAGTAAATAACGAAGAACAGACAATAATTTACTTGAAGTAATAATCAATTTGGTTGACTATTGTATTGGCGAGAGAGGTTTGGCAACCTGAAAGAACATTGCAGGAGGAGGTGCATGTGTTAAAAACGGCATGCCCCCAAAGGGTTCAAATTGTAGTGTTGGAAAATAATAGAATTCTATAAAGGAAGAGATGGTGCATTTTCCCGGAATTAAGTCAGCTGGTGCAGGTGGCTTTCCATAAACAAATTCAAAGTGAGACATGAAGATTTATCATCTTTAGTTTTCAAAGCCATTCAAAATCTTTGAAAATATTAAACTAATTTCAAGTTTTCTGAACATTTCTACAAAATTAGAACTTCTAATTACTTAGATTTGAAACACTAATCTAAAATGTTGCCCCGACAATCATGCAAAATATACACAAATTATAATCAGGGAAAAAAATCTTGCAATAATTTCTTTACATTTTTTTTGGAACTCTTTCTTTGAATAAACTGTGCTTGAAGAGGATAGCGTCATCCGATATTGAGGGCTCCAGAAGAACTCAAAGATCCTGCATCCATGGTTACGAGAAGAAAACAAGAACAAAAACCGAAAAGAATAGGAAACAATATAAATAACAGCGCAACTGAAAAGAAAATAAAGCACAAAGCAAAATATTATTAGACGAAGAGAAATCAGACAGCAGGAACAGAGAGGGCCAAAGCTCCTGTGCTTGAAAATTAACAGAAAGAGAGATAAAGAGATTTTAATGGAAACTATTTGAAGTGAGATTGTATAAAGTAGAAATGCTGACTGAAAGATCAAAATTAAGGGTTTGAAGATCAGATGAAAATTAAGGATTTGAAGATCAGAAAACAATGTTATTTCAACAACGACAATAATAATATATTATTATTATTATTATTATTATTATTATTATTATTATTATTATTATTATTATTATTATTATTATTATTATTATTATTACTATTATTATTATTATTATTATTATTATTATTATTATTATTATTAGACATATACTCTAATTTTATTTATTATAAAATCATATTTCAATTATTTGTTTTTTTTATTAGTTTTGTTGTTAAAGTATAATTTTATATATAATTATAGATTATTATCGTTAAAATTTACTTAGTATTAGTATTGACATTAATATTTATAACAGAATTGTTATTATGATTAGTTTGTTAGTATTAGTTTCATTATTTTTTCTATTATTATTATTACTACAGGGTATGACGTCAAAAAAAAAAATAAACTTAAGATTTTATTATATTTAATCGAAAGGTAAGATGAGATAAAATTTTATAGGTGCAGGAAGAAAAAAGGGGTGCAGGTAGAAATGCGCTGACCGGTGTATTTGAAACGGAGTCAACCCAAAACTTTGGATCAGCCCAAAACTAATTCTGGATTTTAAAATATTTTTAGAAGAACTAAAGATAATTTAATTAAGTTACACTGTATATTATTATTTAATTAAAAATTATAATATATGATAAAAAAATAATATATCTCTCTAAACAAAAAGAAAAAAAAAATTAAACACTAGTCGTTATCATTTATTGTAAATTTGTTTTTTGTTAAGAGTGTTTATAGCTTGAGTCTTTTTTGAACAAACTCATTATCAATCCATCAACAAAATATAAGTTGGATTGAGTTGTGTTTTTACATTTTTTTTTAATATTAAACTTAATTCACATCACCAATGTGAGTAAGATTGAATTGAATCAATTCTATAATTTGATTAATAATAGCATTTTGAATGTCTTTTACAAAATCACCAATTCACACTACAAATATCACAGGTAAGGCCATTAGTACTATCACAACCATCATAGCAACTTCTTCATTTAAAATACCACATTTATAAAGAGAACCCGATAGGAGAAAAATAAAAACTAAAATAAAAATATGAAAAATTGGATTATACAAGGAGAGGAAAAAAAATCGTGTTAGAATAGCAAGAAAGTGGAGTATGAAAGTGAATAAGAAGAATAAGAGAAAAATATATTTTTTAATTTTAATAATAAGTCAAAATAAAAATTATTTTAAAACTATAAATATCATATATTTTTATTTTTTACATACTTTTAGGATAAAATAAATTTTTTTTTAATTATCTTTTTAGATTTTTTTCTCAAATTAAATTAGACACATTTTGTATTTTTGAATATATTTTAATTTTTAAATATATTTACAGTACTTTATTTTATTTATCTAATAATTTTATGAATATGTGATCAAATCGTATTTTATTATAAATTTATTTTATGAAAAGAAGTCTTTTTTTTAACGTTTTAATATCTTTTGCTTTTGGTTACTGTTATTTTTTTTTTAAATATTTATTGTATTTATTATAATAATTGGACATTGATATTGCTTATAAATTGTACTTTTTACATATCAAATCTTTTACAAATAAAAAATTAAAAATAATATATTAAAAGTAAATTTTCTACAATGAGAAAATAAATTATTAAAAATATTTCTAAAAGATAAATATGATTTATCATTAGCAAAAAGAAAGACATTGAACTTTAAACCTTAGACCTTAAACTTTACACAGTAAACCGTAAATTCTCTTAAAATCCTAACTTACTAAAAAATCATAGTTTTTAAAGTCCTAGTACTTGATCTCAACCGCTTAAAACTCCTTAAAATCATAATCATCAAGACTCGTCTTCATTATATTCACATAATTATTTTTAAATTGGTCAAACCAGAATGCACTTCCAAATCCATTAATATATACAAAAATATGAAAAATATTGTACTAAGTTTTGACCCTCATCATATTTCCAATATATATATTAACGTAATCTTGATAATACATTTTTTATTTATTTATTTTTCATTATGAACATCTACTGTTTGCATCGACAATGATGAGATGAGATGTCAATTTAGACCCTAGCCCATGGGCCAATCCTGACTCACTCTTCATTAAGTTCCCTTTTAGTAGGACCCCAAATGAGGAGGCCAAAAAAAGCTCCAGTCCCAAAGTCCCCTCTCCAGTGGGTTAGGGTCAGGGCTAAAGTGGGTTAGGCCCTCAAAATAATACTACATTAAGCCAGAATGAAATATCAAGTCGAGTGATCCAGCCAAGTCTGAATACCCAAACAAGCTCGACGAGCCCAAAGACCTGGACGGGCCCGAAGACTCGGATAGGTTCGACGACAAGGACGGGCCAAACCATCAGGACAAGCCGGACGGGCCTGAAGACCAAGATGTGCCCGACCACCCAGACAAACACTTTGATGTCGGGCCCGTCAAGTTCGTTCTTGTCGTCGGGCCCGTCCACGTCATCTGCGTCGTTGGGCCCATCTGAGTCGTCCGAGTCATCGGGCCCATCTGAGTCGTCCGGGTCATCGGGATTGTCTGGGTCCTCGGGGCCAACCAGGTCATTTGGCTCGTCTAGATCGTATGTTCAGTCCGGGTCGTCGGGCCCATCCTGGTCATCTGGATCGTCAAACTTGTCCGAATCGTCGACCTTGCCTAAAACATTGGTCCGCTTGGCCAATTCGGTTCATCAAGTATGTCTAAGTCGTCGAAAATTTTAATAATATTTTTTTAAAAATAATATATTTTTCATGTTGAAGATGAAAATTTATGGATTGACCATGACTCACATGGGTTTTGTGGAGTTTTTAATAATATAAACTTTTTGGATAGAGACTTTTTTTTTTTGATCCTATCCCACAGGGACCATAACCATGCTGTGGGCTGGCCCAAATTGAAACAATTTTTAGTGGTCATTTGAAAACATTTTTCATTAATATTTTGTTTATTATATATTTATAACACAAAACCATCAACCTTGAGTGAAATTGGGTAGAGTGGTGTTTAGCGGTCAATCATATCATAATCCATGCTACCACTATTACTTAAATATAATAGGATAATTTTCACGGGTCCCATCTTAAAATTAAAAATTATATTTATTTTAAAATCAAATTGACTCAAATTTAAAAGATAAGGAATAAAATACAATTTAAAATATCGAAGTTAAAAAATTTTATAATTTGGATAAAGAATCAAAGCTATAATATTCCTTTTTATTATCTGTCAAAATATTGTAATGAATATTAAATTTTAAACTTTTATTTCCATCGTGTGTCAAATTTCAAAAATATTATTCAAACATTATGTTGATTGTCAATGCTTGAATAATTAGATTGTATTTATATTTTATAAGTACAAGGGCAAACAATTAAAATGGAATGACTTGGATTGTCTTGAATCGGCCCTGTGGTTGATGTCTAGGGGCAAAATACAGGTTTACGTAGCTTAATTTACGTTAAAAACATGGTTTATTGTGGATAAAAAATAAAAATAAAGGTAAGATTCTTTTTTTAATTAAAAAAACAGATTAGAATTTCCTTTTTTAAAACGTGGCTATAGTTAAATTTTTATTAAAACTTGTTGGAAGTTAGTGCTGATTTAAATTAAAGTTAATGATTCATAAAATATTATTTAAGTTAAGATTATTTTATTTACTAATCTCTTTTTTTAAAACATATTAGAATCTCCTTTTCTAAAACACGATTATAGTTTAAATTTGAAAATTTGATGATTTTTTAAAGTTACTGCTGATTTAAATTAAAGTTAATGATTAAGAAAATATTATTTAGTTATAAGTTAAGATTATTTTATGTACAAATATTAATTTATCTATCTCAAATAACTCAATTTTTTCAAATTAATTTGCTTAAATAATTTTATTCTTTTTCTTAGTTTACCAAATAACTATTACTAAATAATGTCTACACATTAAAAAAAACAAAAATAACTACTAAAAGAACCAAAAAAGAAAACCCAAAAAAATGGTTTAATCTGAATAAAATAAAAATTCCACAAAAAAGTTTTTTAATTTCCTTAATAAATTTTTTCCACGGTAAGATTCCTTTTTTATTTTTATTTTTTTCAACAAATTATAATTTCCTTTTTTAAAGCATGATTATAGTTAAATTTTGCTGAAAACTTTCTGAATTTATTGATGATTTAATTTAAAGTTAATGATTAATAAAATATTATTTAATTATAAGTTAAGATTATTTTATTTACTAATTTCCTTTTTAAAAACATACTAGAATTACCTATTTTAAAACATGATTATAATTAGAATTTGATGAAAACTTTTATGAAGTTACTGTTGTTCTAAATTAAAGTTAATGATTAAAAAAATATTATTTAATTATAAGTTAAGATTATTTTATTTATTAATATTAATTTATTTATCTTAAATAACTCATTTTTACATAATTAATTTGCCTAAATAATCTTATTCTTCTTTTTATTTTACTAATCTTTAATCAGAACAAAATTAACAATAAAAAAAACTTTTTAATTTCCTTAGAGAAAATTTATTGTGGATAAAAAAAAAGATATGGTAAGATAAAATTCTTTTTTTTTTAAACAGATTAGATTACAATTTTCCTTCTTAAAACATGATTATAGTTAAGACTTCATGAAAACTTTTCTCAACTGCTGATCTAAATTAAAGTTAATGATTCAGAAAATATTGTTTAGTTATAAAACATGATTGTAGTTAAAATTTAATGATGGTTTGTAGTTACTGCTGATTTAAATTAAAATTAATGATTAAGAAAATCTTATTTAGTTATTGCTAAATAAAGTTATTATTTATTTCTATTTTTTTTAATATCTACACCAAAATTACTATTTTGTAATTTATTTGAAGTAAATCAAGATATATTTCTCAACTCTTTTTTTTAAATTACAACACTAAAAAACATTACTATAATAATTCTTCCCATCAATTTATTTCGTTTTATCTTTTTCTTCTTCTATCTTTTAAAACATCATAAAACAACAAAAGATTTAAAGATTTAATTGAGAATACAGTTCTTCGAACAATGAATATTGTTATTTTAATAGGAAATAACAAAAACAAAACTTAGAATTCGATTATCCTATACCCAAATTCTCACCCATTTTAAAAACATGTTATAAATATGTAATAAAAGTGTATGCCATCAAGGTTAAAATACTTTTTATTTTTAATTTGTCAAATCAATCCTAATTTTATTTATTTTTAAATAAATCGCAATTTTCATCAATTTTGTTTAATTTGATCATTTTTTTAACACCGTTAATTAACGGTAATAAACAGTAATACTTTCACGTGTCACTTCGTGATTTTTTTAATTTTTTATTTATTTTTTAAAAGAATCTCCATGAGTCAACCTAAAAGCATATTACGTGTCAGAGACAATGTTTTATATTCAATTTTATTTGTGTTCAACCTAAGAGTATGTTACGTGTCACCGCCTCCTTATAAACTTCAATTCAGCTGCAACCGAAGTCTATAAGACGAAGTAAAATGTAAATCCTTCTCAGCCTGGAACGGCAAGATGCAGGAACATGGTTGTAGCATGCAGCGACGAGGCGAGAGCATGTAGCGGTGAGTAAAAGGGAGCCAGCAGTAGCATTGAGATTTGAGGACTGAGGAGAAGCAAGGAGGCAGCAGAGAGACATGAGCGACAGACATGAAGCATGGAACAAGGAATCATGAGCATGGAGTGATGAATGAGGAGCAGCGAGAACACAAATATGTATATATTACATTTGATTACTAATTTTTTTTGATGTAATTAGTCTTAAATGTTGTTTATGATAGAAATTTCTTTGTCATATCATTAATCATTATTTATGTATCAGAAACATGGAACGAGAGGCAAGAGCACGAAGGATCAGTGAGGAGCCATGACAAGGAAATTAAGTCAAGAGTTTCAAGGAGCAAGTAGCAATAAGGAGCGAGAAACAACCAACAAACCTTTTGAATTCTTCATTGTTCAAAAACATGTTACCTACAAATTGTTCAACAATGTATTACCTGCAAAAACTGCAAAAACTATATATTACGTACAAAATTAAAATTATAATACGTACAAATATTATGTACAAAATTTCATAATAAGTAAAAAACATATATTATGTAAAATAATATGTGTAATATACATAAATTTTATAATACATACAAAACTATATATTACGTATGTAATGCTATAATTATAATCATATATATATATATAACTTCGATTTTTGTAGTGAAATCGTTATATTTATTATATTTATGAAGACTTTTTTCCTATTATGTAATATTTAAAAGTCCAATCATAGTGTATAAATACAACAATAAATTAACATTATTATTTGATAAATTAACCGAATATAGTGTAGTTAGGAATGAAGGAATAAATCTATTATTTTCTAAAAAGTAATAAAAAAATAAAAAACTTGAGTAGAACAAATGGATTTATGTTTAATCTTAAAAGTAAATTTATTTATTTTTTACGTCGATGTAATTTTGAACTCCAACAAAAATTAAAATTTACCGAAAAAACTGAGAAAGAAAGCTGCAAGAGTGAAAATTCGGTATACGGATGGTAATCAAACTTTTGAATTTTTTTTCTATTTATTTATTGATTGAAATGTATAACAGTTTTTATTATTATTGTGATACATAATTATTAAAAGTCCGTAACCATTACTATTTTCTAACCTAACTTTGTAACCCAACACACAGGGAGCTTTTGTTTTACTTAGCAACCTTTCTCAAGTTATATATATATATATATTTTATATTGTAGTTCTTCAAAATTCACTTTATGGCCGATACAAAAGCAATCATGTGTTTAGATGTATATTCGATTTTTATTCTATTATTTATTTTATGATAATTATACTAAAAATTATATTGAGTTGATTTTAGAAGTATAAAAGCCAAAACATAAAAAAAAATCATAAAGGAAAATATATAATTCAAATAATATGAACTAAAGTTTAAACTTATATTAAAGTTTGATTATGCTGACAACAATAAATTCAGCATTAATGGAAGAAATAATTAAAGCATTTTATAATTTTTGACATGAAAAAGGGTGACGAAACAAAATTGGGATAACCAATTCAACTTTTGTGTTTGATTGCTGGCGCTGACTCGACATGTCTTTAATCAGTAACTCTCAATTTCAATGTTTTATATTCTCTCATCTTGGTTTCTCGATCAATCTTTATTTTCTATATCTTTTTTATGTTTTTATATTATTTTTTCCAAACTTATTAATAATATTTGGATTGTTTAATCAAAATTTATAATTTATTTTCCCACTTCAATATAATTAAAAAAAATATTTATTTAAAAATTGAACCAATTAAAGAGAGTGTTAGAAAATGTTATTTCTTTGCTCACGCACAACACGAACACATATAGAACTTATCTCCATAAAAATAAATGAAATGAATTGACCTCTATCACATTTCATGATAAAAACGTTTGTTTCAATAATAATACACGTTGAGACATAATTTTGTGGACAAGAAGGTATAATATAATATAAATTACGTGAAACAAAATAAAAAATAAAATAAAAGTATATCTATATTTATATGAAAAATTATTAATACTCTCTTTCTAATTCTTATATATATATATATATATATATATATATATATATATATATATATATATATATATATATATATATATATATATATTTTTCTTTTGTTTTTATATATATAATACTCTCTTTCTAATTCTTATATATATATACTCTGCTATCCAAATTGGTGAGTTTGTCGGTTCACTAATTTTACCTTTATTAGTTATTGATTAAAAAGTGATTTTTTATTTAAGATTTGTAATAAATAATTTGTTTATCATATATAATTATTTGAATTAATGATATGTTTTCTTAAATTATTGAATAATTAATTTGATATAAATGTATTTACTGAATAAAATATGATATAGTGAGAAAAATATACAATTAAAAAAAATCAAATACGTATATATAAAGATACTTTGAAATTAATTATCAGAGTAATTTGTAGAATGTACATTAAATATTAAAATAGTTAAGAGAAACTTTTTTCATTTGTAAAAAAAAGTTAATTAAGTTTCAAAGTCACATAAATTTTGAAACTTAATTAATTTTTTATGGAACTTAAATAGCTAATTTAATATAAAAAAATTGACCTAATTTTAATATAACTTTAAAATGACCATTATAAAATAATTCAGCATTCAATTCATAAATAAAACTAATGAGAGTGTAAAAAAAGTAAGATTAATTTTTTTTGTTCCAATTTTTGTCAAATTAATTCTATTTTTATTTTTATGTTTAAATATGTTTTAATTTTCGTCAATTTTATTTAATTATGTCATATTTTTCTAACATTATTTAAATTATTAACGGTCATGTAAAAAATTATTATTCATGACCGTTAATTATTGTGTCAGAAAAAAAAAATTTAATTGAACAAAATTGACAAAAATTAAAATTTATTTAAACACAAAAACAAAATTATGAATAATTTAACAATTTGACGAAAATTGGGATAAAAAAATATTTTAACCAAAGTAATATATAAATCATGCCTGCTTCGGGTGATAACTTTTGAATTGGGTCAAACCTAACAATTTTTTGAAAAATTTTATGACCTGATTTCTTTACGTGCTTAATTGGTTAACCACATGCACACATGGTTCTCTCGTTTGCTGTTATACTTATAGGTTTTGGAAAAACTGTTAATATTATTTTTAAATTAAGCAAATTTATTTACCTTCAATTAAAAAAACTAAAATAAAATGAGTACAGAAATTCAAATTTTGATTTTGGTGGAATCCTTCCCTTTAATCACCCTTAATAATTTGCCACTTACACTAACAAAGAGATACATATCCAAGAACAGAACGCTTAAAGAAACTAAGCATTTTTCACATTTGAAAAGACCAATGATACAATAAGTATACATAGTAAAAAAAAACTGTAGTTTACACTTCAAATCAAGCAATAGAGAGAAAACAAAATTGACAGAACAAGAAAAAGCACAGTAACAGCGTGAAGAAGAAAGAAGAAAAAGAAGAGGAGTTGATATTTATAAATGCATGTGTGACTTAAACAATAGTATTTTGAATTTTGGTGTGACCCGAAGGAAAAGTTGAGTCCTGTTTCACGATTTGGTGTATCTGTCTCTGCTGAAGCATCTGAAGGTTCATTCGAGAGCATGACCTAACCATGTCACTTGCTAAGGGAATCACGGGAAGAACATCACAGTTGCATATCTCAATCATGAACCCATCTGGGTCATGAAAAAACAACTGATCCACTTTAACACCACCTTCTTCCACCGTTGCACGCACGTATTCTATCTCCATTTCCTCGAGCTTCTTCTCCACTGCTCCCATGCTTTCACACTGTTTTCATTAAGCCACAACCACAAACAATAACCAAACAAACCATGTTCATTAGTTTTCTTCATTCAGTCATTTTGTCAAACACAAAGTTGTTATTTATTGTATCAAACAAAACACCGCAGTTTCGTTTCACACTAAAACCTTGCCTGGAATGATATGTGATTATCTTTCGGATTAATTTCTTTCTTTCTTGGAATGTCGCTAGGGTCCTCTGCTTGAAGCAAGTGAATTCCAATCCCATATCCGAACAGCCTGTACCCAGAAGGAACAAAGTGAAGAGAATTTACTCCATTAAAAAAGTTTGAATTTTTTTCTTGACATTTTTGTTGAACTGAGAAATCAGAGTTTGAAAATGTTACCATGCTCCGTCAAAATCAAATGATCCTGGCCTTCTGATGGGGAAGAAGCCGAGAATGTTCTGATAGAAGTTGATGGATTCTACGACGGAGGTGCATATGAGAGAGATATGGTTCACAGATTTTAGGTGCAGAGGATTTTCCACGCTTTCTTTCATTTCGTGAATCAACGAATGAAAGAGTTGAAAATGCAAAAATCAAAGAAGAGAGAAAAGGAAGGAGCAGAAGAAAAAAAGAGAGGAAGTGCATCTACCAAGGCGAAATGGGTGGGCACCATATATAGAAGACAAGCCACATCGGTGCCACATCGGAGGGATTTTTTTTCTGACACATCATTTCCACGTTATCCAATCACCGCTCAAATCCAATTTCACATACGTTAAAATCTAATTCTATTTTTTATTTACCTTTTTATAAGCATTTATATTGAATAAATGCAAGTACACAGTGTAATAGAATTGTCGCATTTCTTATTTTTATTACAAGTTGTTTCAAAACCTAAGTTTATTATCTTCTTTTAAAATATTCTTGCATTATTTAAAACGTTTTGGTTAAATAAAACATTATATCAAATTTGTTAGTTTGAACATTTTTATTAGGGTTAAATATGTTTTTGATCCTTTAATTATTAGTAAAATTTGTAATTAGTTCTTCTTGATAACTTTAAATTAATTTGGTCCTTCGTCTTTAGACATGTGTAGATTTAGTAATTTAACCAAATTTTGCTAAATTTATTTGACATTTCAAACATGTTTAATGATAATATTTGATTTAATATTAAAGCGAAAACATGTCATACGGTATAAAGAACTCAAATACAGTCATAAAATATATTTAAAATATCAAATAAACTTAATAAAATTTTGTTAAAAAGATTAAATTCATGCATTTATAAATATTTATAATGATAAAAGACTATATTGGTTCAAAGTTTGAAGAAGAGACTAATTTCAAATTTTAGTATATTTACCCTTTTTATTATGTATCCGAACCTTTTAAATTGGTTAATTCCATTTGTCTCATTTAATGGAAAATTAAGTCTTCTGGATTAAAAGAGAAAAAGATATAGGAGACATAAAAGCTAATTGATATATTTAACTCCAATTTCCTCTTTAATCATGGTTAAATTAAATTGAAAATTTGATAGTAAATATTTTTTATTTTCACTATTGAGATTGTGAATTAAAAATGTGTGGTTAGGAAAATTAATTTTATATTATTATTTTATTTAAAAGTTTTACTATGTTAATGTATTGACTAGTTATATACACTTTTTTTTATATTTTTTATTTGATTTAATTAACTGGTACGCCAATGTGACTTTTACTTATCATATTAGAGATTTTCTTTACTTAAAAGTATTGATGTTTTTTTTTTAATTATTATTATGATATTTTAGTGTTACTTATTCTATATTCTTTAAATTTTGAAGAATTATTTCCGTTTCATACTATTGTATTTTTATTTAATATATTGTTGTTTCTTATCAAAATTATAATCTAACTTTAGATTAAAAAATTAAATCAAATCAAATATATTTAAAGGTGTGAAAGTCTTAACTTTGGTAATTCAGTAAAACCTTAAAAACTCTTAGTAGGTGAAAATTTGAGTGAGTGTTACTATTTTGAGAGCGTAATGTGTTTACAAATTTAAGGGACTAAGAAACTTTAGGGTCAAATCCTAGTGTAATCTATTCATTGGTTTTTGTTTTATTTTTCTAAAGATTTGCATTATAAAATTGTTATTTTTCATACATCCCACTTAATGGGTTTAAATCATTATCTACCAACATAATTAGTGTTTGATTAAATCTAATTTTTCACTTTTGATAATAATTGTAATTAGAATAGATTGTGATAACATTTTTTTAATTTTTTAAACTATATTTTATTTGTAAAAATGTGTAAATGAAATGTTTTTAAAGTAAAAAAAAAAACTATTTATGATATTGAGTGATAAAAAAAAGACGGAGGAAATATATTGGAAAGTATATACAAAGTAGTAGAATAAAAAATTGAAAATTAATTGTCTTACGAGTATATCGATGAGACGAGAGTCGTACTTTATGTGAGACTACTTTATAGGACTCTCTTAAAATAAAGTCTTTAAATATAATTTTAAGACGTGAAAAAAAAAATTATTATGCAAGAAAATTATATAAAGTCGAACATGAAAATGACAAGGAGAAAAAACAATAATAATATTCTTATTCACCAATTTCTCCATATGCGAGTTTTTATTTTATTTTCCTTAGTAATTATTTCTTTTACTTCATTGCATATTACATTTAAATTTTTGAATTTACATTATAGTTATTGTCTTACTTTTTAAATAGGCATTATTATTTTTTAAATCTTAATCCAAGTACCTTTTGTTTTATTACATTCTATGTAGTATGTGATATTTATATTCATGTCTCCTTACAAAAAATCAAGCAGCTTTTATTGAAAAACTATAAAAATAACTTCACCATTATCGTGATTTAATGTTAGAATGTCTACCTAAAAAAAATACTTTTATATATGTCCAAATACTTCAATATGTAACACTTGAATTTTTCAAAATTTTGAAATTTAAGTTCTGTAATAAAATAAAAATGAACATTTGTAACTTATTTATAATTATTTTTATTATTTATCGATTCTAAAATTTATTTCAGTTGTTACCTATGATAAACTTATAAAATATCTTATAACAAAGTACGAATCATACAATTATTCAAAAGTATTTGCTACTGTTTTGGTTATATGCATGTAAAATATACAGATAAATAAAAAGAAAAGAAAAGTGGATACTAAGAAACATATATAAAAATATCCAACTTTTAATATATTTTTCCTGCTATTACGCCAATAATGGGAGAAACTAAATGAGAACAATGATGTTGAAAGTAAAAGTGAATATAATATCACCATTATAATGTAGAAGTATCTTATCACAAACTACAATTATTTGTCGACTGAATACGATTTTTTTTTTCGGATTTATAATTACATGAGAATTTCTATGTAATATATGTTATTTTTTTATTGTACGAATTAGAATTTTGCAAATTTGCTGATAAAAAAAATCATAAAATTAGAATTTTGTTTACAATGAAGTAGTTATGATTGGATAATCTGATATGAACTATAATAACTTTCCTATATTAATTTAACCACAAATGTAATCAATCCGTTACCGTTTGTCATTAGTAAAAAAATTAAAAGTTTAAAAACACTGAATTTAGAAACTTAAACAGAAAATAATTTCCCTTTAAGAAAATTAAAAAGAAAATAAATAAATTGAAGACTTTTATTTTCTCAAAAGTTTTATGGGTTTTTATTTTATGACCCTTATCTAAATCCTAGAACCTTGAAAATTTTAAATTTTGAGATATAACTGATTGTTGAATAATCGAGATTCACAAAAACTCTTCAAAAGTATCCCTTGTGAATTGAATCATTATATGTGATCCATTTTTGAATGATTGAGTATTCATGATTTCATATTATGTACACTGTACTTGTACTGCATTAATTAAACCAGAGTGTCTTCACAAGTTTGGTATCTTTGATATTGTTTCTGCCACTCTTTTATGATACATATTCCAAGCTCCAACCTAATAATTTCGAATAGGAAATTGATTGTTTGAGAAAGTGAATTTGACAAATGTGATTTTCATTAATTTAATGTTTTAATTAAAAATAATTACACATCTGATAAAAAACGTGATTTTCATTAATTTAATGTTTTAATTAAAAATAATTACACTGATCAAAAAATGAAGGAAATTACAATTTATTTTATTGAAAACGTAATAATATGTGATGGTGGTTTACGATATAAAAAACCGTCCCGTGCCTCATTCAAAATTCTGGGATACTATTTTACAATAACATTTATGTTTGTTAAACTTTGTCAAATTCACTTTGTCAAACAATTAATCTCATTTGGAATAAGACGTCACAACCTTAAAATATAAATGTTATTTTCTACATTTTTCACACAATTTTTTTCTAATTTTAAAAATAATGAATATTATTTTATTAAACGACTTTCTAAACTAATATTTGAATATTTGAAGTAAAATATATTAAATAATGTAAATAATTGGAACGTGAACCTAAAATGTTACTTGTAACATATGAAATATGTATGAAATATCCATTGTAATTAAATTGGAATTATTATATCAATTAATTTTAAAACTTTAAATATTAAATATCAAAATTTTAAAGATCGACAATTTTTTAATTTTACACTAAAATTTAAATACTAAAAATATATTTAATTATATATTTTATTTATTTCTCGTATTTTTTTATTTTCGTGTATATAATATTTCTTTACTTATGAATGTATTACAATAACATTTATTGTCCTGAAAAAAAAAAACTTTCTAAAAATTTATAACCCGTCATTTTCTTATTTTAAATAGCCCTTCAAGATTTTTTTCTAATAACACGATGAAGCTATTGCTTTCATGGGTTAGTATACATGCGTTTTACAATTATATGTCTCCATTATTTATTGCATATTTTCCTCACTTGAGTCCATGTGTGGCAGAAAAAAAAAAACAAAAAAATTCAGCCAGATTGAAATCGTGATATGAAAACATATGTTAAACTATTTTTTGGACAAATAACATAATCACTTTAGTTACTTTATAAATATAATGAAGACAAAAATCGATGACTGATTTTTCATTTTTAAATTTTAATTTTGTTGTTCATTCACGCAATCATCGTATTTTTTTTTATCTGTTGCTTGTGATTTTCAATTTCATACAAGTTGATGTTCTTGTCAGATATCAGAATAACAGTATACAGGTATTCTCAAAGAAAAAAAAAATAGAAAATATATATATTGGATAATGATGTATTTTATTAGAAAAAATATTACAAATTTTTTCTCTATCTCTAAGGAAAAATCACTTAAATTAATTTGATTTTGTTAAAACTGAGTTAATTTGAAATATAAAAAAAAAAAATCAAAACCAGTGTAAGAGAATTGCATAAGGATGAAAATATGAAAAATGGATTCTGTGGGCGATGATAATAATAAATTAACACTTGCTCAACATTATTAATACAATATGTGTCCTTTTGTGGTATACTTTAATATCTCTAATACCTCTTATATGGTTTAAGCAATAAGGAAGGTGATTACAGTGATTTTTTTATTTTTTAATGAAAGTTGAATTATGAGTACACATGATCTCGAAGAGTTTCATTTACTTGTTTAAAAGTTATATTTAATTAAATATTATAATATGTTTAAACATATTTATGATTTGCATCTGTTTAAAAATTTTGTTCTATCTTGGGTTGGATATGAGTATTATAAAATAAGTATATATGATTCCCTATTTATAAGTGTCCTTAGTTTTGTAAGAAATCATTCGGCAGAAAAATATTTTTTAAATAAAGAAGGAATAGTCAAACTCACTTTTAGATGTGAAACTCAGGTTTGGTATTTTTTTAAAATTTAATTCTATATTATTTTATATTTTTTAAAATAATACTCATATCTATTAATTTACTTAATTATAAAAAAAATATTTATTTTTAATTAAGTGATAATAATTATAACAAATGATTTTATCATTCAATTTTAATTTATATAAATAAATTTAAAGTATAAATGTTTGCGGGTTAAGTTATATAGGATTTGGACAAATTAATTATTTGACCCAGTAAAAGAGATAGAATCCGGTTTAATATATGCATATTTTATGCTAAGTTTAATCCAACTCATTCCTAACATATTAAATTGAACTAGATCAATTAAATCAAAAATTTAAAAAAATTAAAAAAAAGTAATTTTTAACTATCAATCTAATTAAAAGATAATACAAATCTTTATAAATATTAATTAAAGATTTTAAATAAACTAATAAATTAATTGATAACAAATTTATTTAAATTAATAAAGGAAAGAAAATTTAAGACAATTGATCTGCACAGATATGCAAGTCCCCTAGTGAACACTCCTAGTTCACAGTTTTCCATCAATTTTTTTTTTATTTTTTTTTATATCAAATAATAATTCATCGAAGATATGGAATGCTCGATGTTGCATTCGTGTTCACGGGCTTAGCCCAGTATGACTTAGTTGGAACTGCGTTGGGCCCAGGCCCTTGAGAGTGCGAAAGGAGTACATCCTCTGCTAGGGGGTTCGGATTTTTCATTTCTCAATCACATTTCATAAACAAATCGTTAGGGTTTTTGGTTGTTAACATCATCGCGAGAGAGTGAGTGAGAGATAGCAATGGAAGGCATAACAGAGGGAGTGAACAACATCAACATCACCGATTCCTACAAGAAGAATCGGATTCAGGTCTCTAACACCAAGAAGCCCCTCTTCTTCTACGTTAATCTCGCCAAGGTAGTATAGCGCCATGTCTCTGTATATCCGATTTGGAAACTCGTCATTGTTTTTTGTTTTTTTGTTTTTGTTTTTCTTTATTTTCTCATGTTTAGTTTTACCGATTCTGCAGAGATACATGCAACAGCATAACGAGGTGGAACTTTCAGCACTGGGAATGGGTATTGAAACTCCTTTCTTTTTCTCTGCCTTTAGAGTTTTATTCCTTGAATTTCGCTAGGGTTGGCTGTATAGTAGCCTTGTTAAATATAAGTCTAGCTCTGTTCTGTTGGAAAATTTGATAAAATAAAGAAATGATTACACTTCAAATTTTATTGAACAGACAATTACTCTCGGAAACATACATAATTTGATTAGTTTTCATTGGCTACCGCTGCATGCCCTTAACTTTTGAATGCCTTGAGTCTTGGACTTTGATTCTGATTCAGGCCTTTGAATTAAACTTTCTCTACTGTGATATTGGTGTTAAACTTACTATATATGTACTTATGCTCAGTTTAAAGCATCACATCACTGGTCTCCTATGCTCTGATTCCTCATTAAATTCCGAATAATAAACCGCATGTAGGTTGGTAGTCCACATTTGTTTACTTTGCTGACCTCACTGTATCCTTGAGCTGGGCTAGGAGTAAGAACTGAAGTGTCTATAATCTGTCTTTGTCAAATCTGATAAACTAATTTTTGAGGTAGATGTATTTTGGAGGTCTTGTATTTAGATTTTTGTCCTTGACTGATGATTACCCTAATGAAGATCTACACACAGGGTCATTTTGTCTAGTGTGGGTTTGAATTATAATAGGTTATATAGATATAAGAAAATTGCGTGACGTGTAAGTTGAAAATTCTATCGCAGATATTACTATTATAAATCAAAAGTTGAAATTAGAACTATAATTACTAAAAAATCTGAGAAGTTAATGATATATAATAATTTAGAGTTTACACATGCAATCAATGTCAATCTAGGAGCAACAAGAGCGTAGTAATGAAGTCGAAAAAATGAAAGTTGGTGATGACATTATCAGGAAAAGCATAACGAATTAGATAAAACAATAGACTGGTAAAGTGTGAAGGAACAGAACAAATCATAGTCTTGTAACATGTGTAATCTTCAAGGCAGCAGGGTTTCCTAAGCTATTATATTCTCATAGTAAAAGATTCATAGAAAACTAGAAGGAAATCACAAATTTCCCCAAATAATACACCTAAACGATTTTGAAGCAGATATCTTAGTAACATTGATATAGCACACAAATAGCTGCTTTACTCCCCTATAATGTGCCATCTTTCATCATCTGGTATTTCATTTGGTAGAAGATAAAAATACTGGGAGAAAACTGTTGCAACAGTCTGATAAGTATAGTTGCAATAATGAAGTGTTAAATAGAGTAACTTTTAAAATTTTATAATTGAGACAGCAATATTTTTATGTGTCTGTCATGTTGTTTTCTTAATTAGTAGAACTTTATTACAATGCACTGCTTTTTAACCAATCTTTTGTACCTCTCTTTTTCCTATTCTCTTTCCTTGATTCCAATCTTGGTATGATTTCCGAATTTTCAACCCCTTTTTTGGTTATTGCAGCTATTGCCACAGTGGTAACTGTTGCTGAAATTTTGAAAAACAACGGACTTGCTGTGGAGAAGAGTGAGATTCAATTTTTTCCCATTTCTTTTCTGTGAAATCCCTTTCCCCTGTTGTACATCTATCCTATTCTTCAGTAGATAAATAATGTAATCTAATTTGTTAATGACACAATCTTCATGCAGAAATCACGACATCAACTGTTGACATAAAGGACGATTCTAGAGGCAGACCCGTTCAAAAGGCCAAGGTAAGTCTGGAACAAATTTGTGTTTACTCCAGAATGTTATCTTGATGTTTGTGAGCATATGCGTGTGATTTCATATCATGCTCTAACAATTTACTTCCTACCCATAGCTTTGGAATCTGCTTTACAACTAGCCTAAGTTTTTGGGTTTGATGACTCGTGTTTTAGATTGAAATAGTACTTGGGAAAACAGCAAACTTCGATGAATTGATGGCTGCTGCTGCTGCTGAAGACGGTGAAAACGGAGAAGCTGAAGAGCAAAACGCATAAATTTCCTAAAAAGTACGCTTGAATCTGTTGAAGAAAAATGTACTGTTTAGTGATTTGCAATTTTATGTCGCGAGGTAGAGGACACGTCCTTTTCGACTGACCTGCAAAATTGAACACAATTTCTTGTTTCTTTTCTCTATAAATAGGCATTTCTTAATTTCATTTTTGCTGGGTTTTATGTATCAATTCTTCGTTGAGATGAAGGGGTTCATCTAGTGGTCTAATTTCTATGAATTTAACAATCTGTCAATTGCCTTACTGAAGCATCCGAAACTATGAAGGTCAACCTTACATTTTCTCTCTTTTCAGCGAGACAGTTGAACAATGACCCTTTTCATGGTGAGAACTGCTTCTATTTCCACCCCTTTATGAATTTTTTAAAACTTAGAATATTATTTTAATTGAAAAGATAATTTGTGTTAAAATGATAAATGTTTCTAAAATATATTTCCGTGCAAACTGAAAAAAATATGATGAAAAGGGTCTCTGTAAATGATAATGTTCTAAAGGATAGAGAAGTAAACAAAGAAATCGTTTTTTTTTTCTGGACTAGGAGTTAATGTATGAATATATTCATGGACATTTTATATAATTTTTAGAAGTTATATTTTAACATTTGTTTGTCACGGTTGTTTATAATGAGGGTTTTTTTGTTCAAAGATCGTTTGATTGGTCAAATTAAATGTATCAAATAAAAAAAATTAGTTACTTACCATAATGAATAATTTAAAGATCATTAAATTGTTTAATAAAAGAAATATGATATTATCTGTAAAATATTTGTCATAAAGCGAAAATATTTTTTTTAAAACGTAATTAAAAAATCTATCATTGTTTAATGTTTTTTTTATCTTATTCTATTGAATGCATTCATATATCATTCATATTAAAAAACACAAAAGTTATTTAATTTTGTTTGCTCAAGTCGAAGTAAAATGTTTTGCAATGGCTTATTATTACTTATGTTTATACCAAGTCATTTTGAACCACCATTTTTTGAACGTTACCAGAGGTTAAGTTTTCTTTTTTCTATTCACAAAAAAATTATTTTAAACGCCAATTAAGAAAAACTAATATTTTCACACGCACGAGTGATGCCAAATTTAATCGCGAGTTCCATATTGTTTTTAAAAAACCTTAATGTTTTTGTATTTTATACTTTATAAAAAAACTTTAAATGAGTTTCTTTACTTGTTTTTATGACAGTAGTAGCCCTATAGCGACTATTAAAAAATTCATTGCACTTGTATTACAACCATCATTTGTTAAGTTGTGAGTTTTTAAAAAGGAAAGTAATACCTTTTTCATAATACATTTTGAATCATTATAGAAAATAGAGATACTTTTTTTTTAGTAACATTCACGTACAAGTTTATTCAAAACTTGATACAAAATAGTAGGAACGTCCTTGTATTATAGCATTTCAATGATTTTCTTACGTATGACATGTAGTGATATAGCTAATCGGAATAGTGAAGGTAGAGTAGATCCTTCACCATAAAACAACAAGTAGGAACGATGTTCGTAGAGAGATAAAGAGATTATTCATTAATGATAGGATAATATTAGTATAATATGCAACGTAGTACTTCTCCAATATTATTTATCTTCCAAGACCCGGTTCATCTGCACCAACCACATACTCTTAATTAATTGAGTTTATAATATAAAAATAAGTTTGTTAACATAATGCACAAATATTAATTGTATTTCTTAAATCATTTATCATTTTCTTCAAAAAAATATAAAGACTTTAAGAGAATAAAGAAGTAAGTAAAAAAAGTCATACCATGTTTAACTTGATTAGGAAAGATTTGATCATGTGTAATTTTAGCATAAACACCTGCCTCATCTACACCACCATATACTGTTAATTAGGTTTCTAATCAGTGGCGGAACTTGGAGAAAAAATTTAGGGGTGCCAAATTAAATTTGTTATATATAAATTTTTTTAGTTAGAAAAAAAGTTTTTCATTTTTTCTCCTCATTTTATCTGCTTAAAACAAACACATAATAGTAGAATTTAAAAAAAATATGACTATTATTTGTTATTATATCATGATACCAAACCATGATATCATTTTATATTAGCCCTTTGTACCTCATTAATTTGATTTGGTGGGTATTGTCAAATTTGAAGACGCTTCTCCCGGATCGCGTTTTAATGAATTTTTAAATTCATTATATATAATTCTAGGAACTTTAGAGATTTGATTTTCATTGTCTTGAATTCTTGGTTCTCATGAAAAGTTTAGTTAACATATATGGATTTTTTTCATCTTTATCACAAACCTCCTTCTTTAAAAAAAGAATTAATTTGTTTACTCTTTATCATAATGTTTCTAATATAAATTTATCACATCTTACCTATTTAGAAAAAAAATAAAATTTATATTTAGAAATCACAATTATCACAATGCAAGACATAACAAAACTTATACCACTTTAATTAAATAAGCAGCACAGTATAAATTCAAAACTTAAAAATAAAATTTACCATAGGCAGTAGAAAACACAAAATTCCTAACTTTCATAATTAAGGGTTATAATAATTTAGGAAAAAGTATAATTAGGATTTATACAATTTTCATAAAAGAATTCCTAAAATCATAATTAAGTTTATACTATATAAACTTAATTTGGAGAAACATCCTAAAAAGATTAATAAATTCATCATACATAAATCATAATAAGATACTAAACTTTATCTGTGAGAGATCATGTGAGAATTACTTCAATCTCAATCTATGTGTTCCCCAATTTCCCAACCTCTGTTTTCTCATCTATCTCTTTATATTTATTTTTCCTCACACGCTTTCATGATAATTTACACGGTGAAAAAATCCTATAACCAAAAAAAATCCTAATCCCTTTTATAGATCAATGTCTCCATTAAATTTTTTATTTTATCTTTTATTATAATTTCCATAATATAAATTTAATATAAATAATATATATATATAATTAAAATATATATATATATATATATATATATATATATAATAAATTCCAAAAAAAAATAAATTGGGGGAGTCTCTCCTCTGTCCATGCATAGTTCCGCCGTTGTTTCTAATATTAAATAAATTTGTTATCATAATGGACAATAATTATAATCCTTAAATCATATATGATTTTTTTTGAAAAATATATAGTATTTAAGATAACAAATAAGCGAAAAGAAGTTATACATGGTGTAATTTGATCAGGTGCAATTTGAGTAGGAACTGCACGAACCACATGTTGTTAATTAAACTTCTAATATAAAATGAGTTTGTGGAATGTACAAATATTAGTTATATTCCTTAAATCATATATAATTTTCTTAAAAATAGACTTTAAGAGAATAAAGGATTAAGTGAAAAAAGAAGTCATACATGGTCGTGGTGACGATGGAGGTCGTGGTCCCGACGGTGGTCGTGGTGGCGATGGAGGTGGTAGAGGTAGAGATTGATACAGAAACGGATTTCGTATTACAGTAGGATACACACACCAATTCAAAGATGGTAGAAGACAATTTGATAAAACTGATGCATCAACATTAGAACCAGTCAAACAACTTTGTGCAGAGACATGGGAGCAGGTTCTCAATACGGTTTGAAATTTTATAGTTTGAATGAACACTGGCAAATATTGAATTGACTCTTTAGGTTTATAGGAAGAAGTTGCTTGATAAAGTGAGACCTTGTGGTCTACCAAACACGCTTCCATGGAATCGAAAAGACAAAGAGACAACTTTAATTGGCCATTGATTTCACCACCAAGATGCATTGGATAATTTCCACTGCATGTTTCAACAACATGTGAGCTACAATGTGTCACAAACCTCCTAAGTCTTGGGGACTCGTATGCTTGAGATTGTCCATTAAATATTTGATTAATGGCTAAGCTGATGCTGACATGTTTAGCAAGATTAGCGATTTCATTAGTTCCAACATATTCTACAGGATCATGGGTTTCACTCGTTGCAGCATCGTCTATAGGATTATCAGCTTTATCAACAACATCTTCTGCAATTACCGCACTTATCAACAATAATACAGTGATTAGTATGACTTTCATTCTCTCCATTATTTGGTTTTCGTTATGATAAACCAATTTACAAATCTGGTTGTTGCTTTGGTGCATGAACTTTCCAATATATATATATATATATATATATATATAAGACTATAGAAACTATATTCATCTTTATTATTAAAAAAAATTATAATGACCTTTCATCTTTATTACACAACAACCTGACCCATTTGCTTTACAAGAGTTTAAAGTATATGAAATAAAACTTAATTAGATAAAACAGTAGAATGTATTCAATCATTGCATTAGGTAATATTGTAATAATTTTTTTGTATGGTATTTCATTATATATATACTAAAAATATACATTATCGTGACTTTTAGCCCTAGGAATGGGTATAGAAACCTCTCTCCTTTTTTCCATTTTTGAGTTTTATTGGTTACTTATTATTCTACATATAGCTCTTTGTTCATTCAGGTGTTATGTTATTATCATATCGTAGATTTAC
>Ga0214542_1001873_pt1 | contig 43477 bp, 50 predicted proteins | sample CNSS1metaG_FD_160096 | JGI IMG/M metagenome (GOLD analysis project Ga0214542, IMG submission 160096) | Root nodule microbial communities from cowpea collected in UCLA plant growth center, Los Angeles, California, USA - CNSS1 | ecosystem: Host-associated > Plants > Roots > Nodule | place: USA... | reverse complement strand
CATTAATCACTGATTTGACCTTCTGAGAGCTTTGACTTACTTGAGCTTCAGAGACTCTTCTGCAGGTAACCCCTCCTGGGTTCAAGCTGACATGTATCAACCGGGGAGAGGCCAACTAAGGAGATAGCGGACTACATGGTAAAGTGACGCTTGTGCCTAACTCATCTTATTTGTTCTCTGTAGGAACAATTGGCGCCCACCGTGGGGCACGAGACGAACACCTTTAGTACCCGTTTTTCTCTGAAGATGGTTTCCACCCGTAGCAAAGCTGGAGTGAACAAGCAGGCGGATGCTGGTCCCTCTGGACCTGCTGGAATCACCCTTGATCTGGCCGCCATCCTAGACGGCCAAGCGAAGATGCAACAAGAACTCGCAGATTTGAAGAAACGCAGCGCGGACGAGATGGAGGCGCTACGACAAGAGAACTCTCGTCTGAGGCGAAAGATCGAAGCTGATCCCAATCTAAAGGGAAAAGCCAAGGAAACCTCTGAAGCTGCGAGGTCTCCAGCTTTCCAGCCCACAGAGGAAGAAAGTGAGTACAACCCCACTCCTCACACCTTCACCACCACTCAACAAACATCCATCCCCTCTACCCGTCCCCCTTACTTCCCATCTGCTCAACTAGGGTTCACCGCACCCCCAACCTTTGCCGCTACCCTCCCTACCACCCAGATCACCTACAACATACCCACCACCCTGCACACCACACATGTTCCACCATACAACCCACAATACCTCCCGACAACCCACATCCCCCCCCACAACCTCACCTCTACCTTCCCCGTTATGATCAACCATCTCATCCCACCTCACCTGTTCCCTCCCCACCAGCCCAGACGCTGTCACCCCTTCACCGACTTTATTGCCAACACTCCTCTTCCGGCCCAGTGGGAACCTTTCACCCTGGACCGCTATACTAGCGAAACCGACCCTGACGAGCACTTTAAAGTCTACATCACTCATGTCGCCCTGTACACGTCCCAAGACACAGTCTTTTGCAAAGCCTTTCCCACCACCCTCAAGGGCTCTGCCCTAGAATGGTTCACAACCCTTCCGCCTTACTCCATCGACAGTTTCGACGTCCTCTCCCACATGTTCTCCACCCATTTCGTTGGCAGCCGCCCGCACCAAACTACCACCATCTCCCTCCTGGGCATCAGACAAGAACAAAGCAAACCACTCAGAGCGTTCATAGATCGCTTCAGTAAGGCAGCTCTTCGTACACCACACCTCAATTAGGAGATGATCCTCCAGTGCATGGCCCTTACCTTACAACCCGACCCCTTCACCAACAACGTTTATCTCCACCCACCTGCCTCCATGCACGAGCTCAAGTTACGTGCAGCTGACTATGTCCGCATGGAGGAAATGCAAACCCTCCACACCAAATTCTGCAACGACTATGTAGCCACCACCGCCAACCCCACCCCACAACCTAACCCACGTCCTGATACCCGCCACGTGAGCCCCGCCAACCTCGCTTCACCAGATACGCCCCTCTTACCGTAGCCCGCTCCCGCATCCTCGACGAGACCCTACAAGCTGATCTAATCCCTCCGCCACGCAAGACAACCACACCTCCCAACGCCGATATGACCAAATATTACCGCTACCACCGCAACCATGGTCATACTACAGAAGAATGCAAAGCACTCCAGGATAAAATAGAAGAACTGGTCCGTGCTGGCCACTTTCACCGCTTCATCCGTAGAGACGACCATTCCTCCTCCTCTCGATCCTGCCATCCCTTCGATCTGATCGTAGACATCCTCCACTTGACTCCCGTCACGACAGACGCCCCACCCAACCCACCAGTCAAGAACCGGAGCCGGCCCGAACCAACATCACCCTGCCGACCCTCCCCTACGTGGCACCATTAACACCATCTCTAGTGGCTTCGCTAGCGGAGGATCCACTTCCTCTGCCAGAAAAAGACACCTCCGCCATATCCAATGCATCAACCACATCACCTATTCCCACCATAGACGCCGTATGGCTCCTATCATCTTCACAGATGATGACTTTCACGGCCTCGACCATCAACAAGATGACCCCATGGTTATCACTATTGAAATCGAAAATTACGCTGTTAAGAAAGTCCTCATTGATCAAGGCAGCTCCGTTGATATCCTCTACTGGGCCACCTACCAAAAACTTCAACTTCCTGACACCGTCATGGTCCCATATGATGAGCCAATATATGGCTTTTCTGGTGAACAGGTATCCACCTGGGGCTACATTGACCTCGACACCGTCTTTCGGGAGGGGACCCAAACTAAAACCATCCCTATCCGCTTCCTTATCGTCGACGCGTCAACATCCTACAACATCCTCCTGGGTCATCCTTCTCTCAATACCCTTGGCGTTGTCGTTTCCACCCCTCACTTGGCCATGAAGTTCCCTGCCCCGTCCAGCGACATCCTCACCATCCACTGCGACCAGTGCTTGGCACGCGAATGCTACATGGCCAGCATGCGACCACAACTCCCAATCCAACAAACCAACCATATCGAACGACCCTCTTGCTCTAACATAGCCTTATCTGGCGAAGATCTTGACCCCAGAATAGGTCGGGATGTTCGCCTTGAACCAGTTGAGGACACCTCCCCTCTAGAGCTTCCCAATGGTCACTCTATTAACCTAGGCACCGGTTTAAACTCTGACGAGCGTGCCACCATCACACCCATCCTCATCAACAACACCGATCTTTTCGCCTGGTCGGCCGCCGACCTCCCTGGGGTAGACCCCCAAGTGGCATCCCACAAACTATCCATATATAAAGAAGCCCGCTATGTATCCTAGAAAAAACGCAAGCTTGGCGAAGAACGTCGACAAGCAGCCAAGGTTGAAGCCGACAAGTTACTAAGCGCAGGATTTATAGAAGAAGCTCAGTACACCACTTTGCTTTCTAACGTTGTCTTGGTGAAGAAAGCCAATGGCAAATGGCGGATGTGCGTAGATTACACGGACCTAAACAAGGCTTGCCCTCGTGACGCTTACCCCTTACCCAACATTGATCAACTCGTGGATGGCGCGACAGGGAACAAGGTGCTTAGTTTTTTGGATGCATATTCTGGATATAACCAAATTCCCATGGCCTCATCAGACATGCATAAAATCGCCTTCATCACGGACGATGCCAATTACTTCTATAGGGTCATGCCCTTTGGCCTAAAAAATGCCAGAGCAACTTACCAACGGTTGATGGACAAGGTTTTCAGCCACCTAATGCGAAACTGTGTCGAAGTATACGTCGACGATATGGTTGTCAAGTCCCCAAGTCATCGCCAACATGCTGAGGACCTGTCAGCAGTCTTCTCTGCACTACGCCAATACAACCTTCGCCTCAACCCTGACAAGTGTGTATTCGGCGTTGACCAGGGTAAATTCCTTGGTTTTATGTTAACCCAACGCGGCATAGAGGCCAACCCTGAAAAATACAAGGCCATCATCGAAATGCGCAGCCCCACTACTAATAAGGAGGTCCAACGTCTCATTGGCCGTCTCACATCCATTTCCTGCTTCCTACCCAAACTAGCCGAACAAACCCAACCCATAATCCAACTCCTAAAGAAATCCACCCGGTTCACGTGTACTGATGATTGTGAATAAATTTTCCAAAAACTGAAAACAACCCTAACCTCCCCACCTATCCTCCACAAGCTGGACACCCATCAACCCCTTCTTGTATACATCACAGCCATCGATTATACCGTCAGCGCCGCGCTTGTCCAAGAAATAGAAGGCACACAGCATCCTGTATATTTTGTGAGCAGAACGTTGTAAGATCCTGAAACCATATATCAGATGGTAGAAAAGTTGGCCCTATCTTTGATCCACGCGGCACGCCGCCTACGCCCATACTTCCAAAACCACACCATAACCGTTAAAACCGACTACTCAATCTAAAAAATATTACAAAAACCAGATCTAGCTGGACGCATGTCATCATAGGTCGTCGAACTGTCAGAATTCAACATCCGCTATGAACCCTATGGCCCCAACAAAGCCTAGTGTCTCTTAGACTTCGTCAACGACCTACAACAAACACCCATAGAGGACCAGTGGACGCTTCATGTAGATGGTTCCTCAAATCCAAGAGGTGCCGGTGCCGGCATTGTCTTAGAAGGCCCCAACGACATCCTCATTGAAAAATCCCTTCACTTTGCCTTTAAAACGTCAAATAACCAAGCCGAATACGAAGCCATCATCGCCGGCCTTTCCGTAGCCCGTGAGGTAGGCGTCAAGAGATTAACGTGCAAAACTGACTCCAAGCTCATTGTAGGCCATCTAAATGACGAGTTCCAGATCAAAGACCCCATCCTTCTACAGTATTACCATCTGGTCCGTGCAGTCATTCAATCTGCCTTCGAACAAGTCCGCATCGAACACATCCAAAGGACCGACAACATCAGGGTCGATATCCTCTCCAAATTGGCCAGCACCAAGCTAAAAAACCGTCACTGATCCTTACTACAGCAAACACTATCCACGCCTTCAATCACACACACTTGTCAAAATTTAACCCACACCCCAGCTAACAATGTCACCCCCTCCCAAAGCCAAAACTGGAGCACCCCCTACATCCAGTACCTCAAAACCGGCAACCCCCCTAGATGCGAACAAAACTTGGCTGGCTAAGGCTGCCAGGTACACCATGATAGGCGATGACCTCTACAAACGCGGATATGGTCAACCCCTCCTTAAGTGTGTCACGGTAGAGCAAGCGCAATATATTATCAAAGAACTACACGAAGGTATTTGTGGTTATCATTCCGACGCATGCACCATGGCTACTAGAGTTCTTAGAGCTGGATACTTCTGGCCGACCATAGAAGCAGATTGCCAGGATTATGTCAGAAAGTGCAAACCATGTCAGAAACATGGCAACCTTATTCACCATAAACAAGAACAGCTACACCACATACTATCCCCATGGCCGTTCGCTAAGTGGGGAATGGACATTCTCGACCCCTTTTCACCCGGCAAGGGGCAGGTAAAATTCCTAATTGTAGCCATCGATTACTTCACTAAATGGATAGAAGCCAAGCTACTAACTACCATCACGGCCCAACAAGTTCAACAATTTGTGTGGAAGGACATTATATGCAGATATGGTATGCCACATACCATCATCACAGATAATGGCTGACAATTTATTGACAAAGAGTTAGCCAAGTTCTACACTGGCCTAGGCATCAAGCACATCACAAGTTTTGTAGAACATCCACAAACCAATGGACAAGCAGAGACGGCAAATAAAGTTATCCTCGTGGAGCTACGCAAGAGATTGGATACCGCCAAAGGCCGATGGCCCGAAGAATTAATAGAAGTACTATGGGCTTACAGATGCATCCCTCAATCATCAACAAACGAATCCCCATTCAGCCTAGTCTATGGCGCAGACGCCATGATACCAGTAGAAATTGGCGAACCATCCCTACGCCGAGAACTGTACGACCCAACCCACAATCACCAAAACATGGCCATACATCTCGACCTTCTACCCGGACTTAGAGAAAAAGCCCAGATACGCAATTTAGCTGCCAAACAACGAGCTGCCAGGAAATATAATGCAAATTTATGTCCACGATCTTTCGTCATCGGGGACCTAGTATGGAGAATGGCCAGTAGTGCTAGAAAGAAGGATGGCAAGTTCTCCGCCAACTAGGACGGCCTGTACCGCATACGCGAAGATGCAGGAGGAGGAACTTATTGCCTAGAACACTTATCTGGGGAAGAGATTCCCAACACTTGGAATGTATCCCACCTCAAGTTCTACCTCAGCTGAATGTATATTGTAATCGAACCAATACTTGTAACCCCGGGTGTACTCTTTTTCCTCACCTGGTCTTTTTTCCCTAAGGAGGGTTTTGGCCAGGGAGGTTTTAACGAGGCACCCCTATTCAATAAATAAAAAGAAGGGTTCCCAACTATACGACTTTCCCATGTGTTTTCTCTCACATTCGTTTAAGTTCCCCACCCTTACCCCAAGTAAGCGGCCTGGGTCAAACACCCTTAACATACAATTCATCGCGTCACACATACATCATATATCATCGAAACTCAGCATATACATAACATACAGAACATTAATCGCATTAAACATAAACGCAAGTATACCAACGTAACATAATGTACCGGCTATTACAGACATAGGCTTAAATATTTTCAAATCAATAAAAGTTAAAGTCCTATTCTGCCACATCAGGAGCCACCTCTCCAGCATCAACCGCCTTATTCACCTCTTCAGCCGCCTTGTCCTCCACCCCTGCTTTCGCTTCCTCACCATCACTGCCTTCATATTCATTCACAAGCCTCCCGTCAATGACATCCTTGTTAACATCAAACTTCACGTCCGTAACATCGATTCCCCCATGGAAAAATGCCGCTTGGCGTAGCCCTTTCTCAAAACCGTTAATGTGTTCTTGTATGATGCTATTCTTCAGATCATTGAGCTCACCAACAGCTCCGTCGTACTTCTCCTTCAAATCGTCATAATCTTCCTCCAATTCCCTTATTCTCTTGTTTAATTTCTCCTCAGAATCTAAACAACGAACCCTCCATGTCGCCAGCCTCTTTCTCTCTACATCCCAACTCTCCTTTGCCTTCTCCAGCGCAACCTTCTCTTCCTCTAGCTTGTCAACCTTCCTCTGCAACTCCTCCACCCTCTCCCGACCCCCCTCCTTCACTTCCCTCTTATATAGAGACCCCACACGGCGGCTCAATACTAAGGCCTAGCTTCCAAACTCGACCATCGTCCTAACGATATGGTCCGCATCCATGCCATCAATGGAATTTACAATGGTATCTGGGAGGGTAATTGAAATATCCTTCCTCACAGATATTTCTAGCAATTCGATCAAACCAGATTCCGCCCCTTTCTCCCCACTGGCCGACCCTGCTCCACTAGCCGACCTCGTTCCGAGCAAGGCAACCCTTACTCTCTTCACGTCTTTTCCCTTTCCGTGTCGAGGCGGCAACTCAGCCTTCCTCTTTGTCCCACCGTGCACATGCACCTCCACCACAGATTCTTGCAAATTGGGAACGTCAGTCTTCCCAGCTGCCTTGGCCTTAGCGGCCATCTCCTTCCTCAGTGATTGGAAAAGCGCCAAGTTTTTCTTTCCAGATTGCGCCATGTGCCCTACAATAATACATTACAACTCGGATCAAAACAACTTAGAATTATTAACACAATTTAAGTAATAAACAGATACCTTCAATATCGGATGCATCGAATTATAAACTCTAACTAGGCCCTTAGTGGGCAACTTATCAACAAACTTCAACAAGATCTCCACCACCTCCTTATCACCAGCCGATAATTCATCCATCCCCATGTCCTTATACCGAGAAGGATTGCCTATCCAACTAAAAGGGAATTTTGTACTCCCATCTGCGTTCAAAAAATGAGCCTTGCCTCCTTCTTTAACGACAACCTTGAAGTACCCGTCCTTGAAATGCTTGAAAGACTGGGAAAATGCATCCAGTCTGCTGATACTGGGGCGACTTATCAAGGATAGCCAAGTAGCCGGCCGGCGGGGTCTGGTGTCGTAAAAGTACAAAAAAACGTAAGGAGTGGGCTCCAAATATAAGGATTGGCACAAGATGCGGAAAGCCTGCAAGTAGGCCCAACTATTCAGATGCAGCTGCGTAGGTGTCACATTCAATGTGCGCAATACGCCCATAGTGAAACCGTTTAACGGTAACCGCACATGAAGTTGAGAAAAATGGCACATATACATGTAGAAAAACTTCTCTATAGCACCCTCTTGCCCATGGCATACCCGGTCGATGGCACTAACTCTCTTCAGGGAAACGATGTCCCCACTGACACCCTTAGAGATGACAGGTGTGCAGTTTAACCAGGAGTTCAGTAGACGAGACCACCGGAACAAAGATGATTGGTTGCGGACGTCGGCAATCGCCCATCCATAGCCGCCTTTAGCCGGCCAGTTACTTTCTGCCAACTCTTTAGGGGGATCTTCTCGAACCTTCCTCACCGTCTCTATTGGAATCCCACTTGTCATGCCCCTAGAACTTGTACCCTCTTCGTCAAATTGTCTACCCCTACTTCTCTCTGACTCAGTACTCTTATTACTACTAGACGTAGATAACGATATATTATCGCTATTAGACATACCTGTTTTCGTGTTTATGGGAAGATGTCGGCTGAATTTGGGAACTAGTCAGACAGTATGATGCGCACAAGATCTCTGAATTCAAAACTCTCGCAAATGAACCAAGTAACCCCTCACCCATTTTGAAACCTATATCTATAGTCCAGGATCCCAAACGATGAAAACCCCTTCCCGTCAAAACAATACCCCAGACCAATCGACACCATCATTGCGAAAGACATAACTTTTAAAACGACGGCGCCAAAACTTCTTGATTTGACCCCTGACACCCCTTCAGACGGTTACCACCTTTTAGCCTTAACATTGTTCATCACACTTAAAGGCTGGGGGACTGGTGTATCACACCTAGCAAGTTCCGCTAGCATACCGCACCTAACCAAACTCGACCAAATAAATAAACAACGTATATATCAAGGCAGCCAAGTATTCAGCCTTGGCCAAGTCAGCCTAACTTGTATCGGTTTTAACCTATACCTCTAGAAGAATAACCTACACCTCATGTAACCTCAAGTAGGTAGCCAGTCCAGGCCAGCTACTCCAGCAGACCCGATAAGATTAAAGCCCAGGCCGACAACTCCGATAAACTTAGTGAAAATAGAAGCCCCCGCATTCAATAGGTCTTAAGGGCCTGGGTTAGGGCCTAGGCCCACTCATAGCCCAAGCTAGAGCCCAAGTCAAGGCCCAGGCCATGAGGTAATCAGACATCATTAATGCTCTATAAATACACGTGGCCCCCAGTAATTAAAGGTATGCATTCATTAATCACTAATTTGACCTTCTGAGAGCTTTGACTTACTTGAGCTTCGGAGACTCTTCTGCAGGTAACCCCTCCTGGGTACAAGCTGACATGTATCAACCGGGGAGAGGCCAACTGAGGAGATAGCAGACTACATGGTAAGGTGACGCTTGTTCCTAACTCATCTTATTTGTTCTCTGTAGGAACACACCTCTTTAGAGTTCATCTGCACCAATCTTGAATAAGTGAGGATCTTCCTAGATGAATTGAGAGGCATCTTTGATAAATTTCCTTCTTTGATTGCAATTGTGTTCCTCTAGGACCACGCCAACAACCTTAAAGTTAGCAATGTCAACGAACCATGCCTTTCTGTTATCTTGAACAATTTTTCATCAAGGAAGACATCTTTTATCTCCAACTCCTTGCTTGTGACCTTCTTAAATGATCTGCTATAACATTTTCATCGCCCTTCTATTCTTTGATTACTAGATCAAATTCCTAAAGGAGTAAAATCCATCTTATCAACCTCTATTTTGAATAAGCTTTGGTGAGGAGGTATTTTATGGTTCCATGATCCGTGAAGACTATGATAGAGGTACCTATCAAATAAGCTCTGAATTTTTGCAAACCATATACTATAGCCAACAATTCTTTTTCCGTAGTTGCATAGTTGATTTGTGTTTCATTTAAGACCTTGCTAGCGTAGTGTATAACATGGAATTTCTTTTCCTTCCATTATCCCAACATTGCTCCTATGGCGTGATCACTTGCGTCACACATTAGTTCAAAGTTGAGAAACCAGTCTGGTGCAACTATGACTGGTGTAGAGCATAATTCTTGTTCAGTAGTTGAAAAGCTTTCATACATTCATCATCAAAGTTGAATTTTGCATCCTTGATCAATAAATTGCTTATAGTTTAGTAATTTTTGAGAAATCTTTTATGAATCTTCTGTACAATCCAACATAACTCAGGAAACTTCGTACTCCTTTCACATTGGTAGGTGGAGGTAGTTTGGAGATAACTTCCACCTTGGGTAGATCTACTACTATTATCTTGTGTGAGATTTTATGATAAAGCACAATGCCTTCTTCCACCATAAAATGAGATTTTTCCCAATTTAGGACTAGGTTAGTTTCCTTACACCGTTGAAGGACTAGTCCCAAATTCTCCGAACATTTTTCAAATGAAGGGCCAAAGACTGAAAAGTCATCCATGAAGATCTCAATGCTATTCTACATCATATATGAGAAAATAGCCATCATACATCTTTGGAATGTGGTTGGAGCATTGCATAATACAAAGGGTATTCTCCTATATGCAAAATTTCCAAAGGGCAAGTGAAGGATGTTTTCTCGTGGTCCTTTGGATCTATAGTTATCCGATTGTAGCTAGAGTATCCATCTAAGAAGCAATAATAGGTTTTTCCTACTAGTCTTTCAAGCATTTGATCCACAAAGGGTAAGGGGAAGTGATCCTTCCTTGTGGTTTGATTAAGCTTCCTATAATCAATGCACATTCTCCAGCCAATAACAGTCCTAGAAGAAATAAATTCATTTTTTCATTTCTTATAACTGTTATCCCTCCCTTTTTTGGGACTACTTGTATTGGACTTTTCCAAGAACTATCTAAAATGGGATAGATCATCCCTGCTTCTAAATGTTTGACCATTTCTTTTCTCACTACTTCTTTCATTGGAGGATTGAGTTGTCTCTAAAGTTGAGCAATTGGCTTGTAGGTTTCTTCCATCAGGATCTTGTGCATGCAGTAGGATGGACTAACTCACTTTAAGACTAAGATTGTGGATGGCTTGCTTATTCTTTTGGAGAACTTTTATCAATTTCTCTTATTCTTCTTTAGACAATTTGTTGCTTATGATGACAAGCTTATCATCTTCCAAAAAGACATACTTTAGATGTGGTGGTAGTTGTTTCAACTCTGTCTAGATCAACTGATCTTCTCTTGCTGGACTCAGCTCAATCTTTGGTGTTGATCTTGAACTAGCTTCTTTTTTTCTTTCTAGTTTTGCTATGCACTATGTTATTGCTTCTTCATCAAAGACATTAAAATTGATTTCTTCATCTTGTACTCTAACTTTTAGTTTTCCTTCATCTACGTCTATGATTACTTTTGACATTTTCATGAATGGTCTGCCTAAGATCAAAGGCAGATCCATGTCTTCTTCAATATCCATTACTACAAAATCTACAGGGAAGTAGAATTTATCTACCTTGATCAATAAGTTTTCTTATAAGACCCGTGAAAATTAAATAAATAAATAAATGTTTATTTAATAAAAATGCAACTGAAGAGATATTTATAGTAATCAATGGGGAGAGTTATGATAAGGAATAATACTAGCTCAAGTGGTTACGAGTACGTGCATAATATGTTGTTGTTTTAAGTTCTACGTGATGTTTTTGATCAGGAAAGAAATTATGATGAACTCGTCCTAGTATTGGGCATAACATAGTTCACGCTTTGTGATGGTCGGTCGCGTTTTGTGGTTTTCATTCATATAATGCATGCAAATCTTTCACTATTGTTAACGTGGTGGTGTAATGCACCAGGGCCTAACCAGCTATCATGTTTTCTTTTTTTTTTGGTGTTTAAATTCATTAGCTTTTCATGGAAAGTGTTAGCTTTTGCGTTCAATGCATAGACCCTTTACGTGTTTCGGTACAACTACGGTTTGTTATAACCTTTTTCATGCTAAAATGTGATAACTTTTCTACTTTTGGAAGGACCCACGGCATGCACATGAATGTGTCATGTACGTTTGTGGTGCAGACATGAAACCTACCTTTAAATCTTTGTTTATTAATATTTAAGACAATAATTAGGATTGATTGGACAACCTGGCTCGTTTACTTTTTGTGTGCAACCTCTTTTTCTTCTCTTCATACGAAAACCATATGCAACATTGTTGTCCTCTTCTTTAATTTTTTGGTGCATTATCATGTGACCACACGAAGATAATTGTAACAAAATTGTTTTTCTCTCACATCAAACCCATGATTTTGGGAAAGAAAAGTCAAAACTCTATTCTTTAGTGTGGGGCCGAGGGGGGAAGTAAACACCCAATGATCACGTTTTATTTTGAAAAGTTGTACATCCATAAATTGAACTATTATTCATTTATTTCCTGATTGCATGGTACGCGTGGGTTGATCATTCCCTTGAGTTTTGGTTATGTGCTCATCTTTTCGGGCTAGTGTGAATGTAGGATCAAAGTGCATGGAGATGACGATAAAACTTTGGAGTCTTGAGGGCCTGGACAACAACGTCATCGAGAGTTTCTTTGCAAATTTGGTGCTTGTACAAGAACCGTATGAGCTGCCACACACATTGGCTTTTTCACGTTCACGGTGCAGCCACGGTTTTATATATTCTAGTCAATTTTCTATTGCGGGCATGTAGCTAGTCGTTAGGGGGGGTTGAACTTTAAAAGACCAAGTTGTGAAGTAGTTTGGGATTGAAATGTTGTGTTTAGTAGGTGCTTTTAAATTTCCAAGAAGTATATGACAGTACGAGTCTTTATTTTCTTTATTGGTGTTTGTTACCTTAGATGTGTTAATTGCATTATTGGAAGACATGCTAAATTGGTTGTGTTATTTATAGTGGAATATATGGAATTTTGCAGCTGCTACTAGAGGTAATATATATTCTGGCATGTGTGGTGTGTGGTCTATGGTTTATATTAGTTTCATTCAAGTGTTGGCATGAGCTTAAAAGTATGAATACATGTGCTTATATGATTGGGAGTTATGTTGTGTGAAATTGTAATTTAAAAGCAGATGTAAGGTATAGACACGTACATAAGTAATACGGATGTGTACCTTGATTGTTTAGGGGTGTGAAAACCTGTTTTGGGGTGCTAAACCAACAATTGACATGTTATTGGTATAGTGCCTAGCAGCAAAAGTACATTAGGCAATAAGAGTAATAAGGAAGTCCCTAAAGCGCATAGCACTTGGTTGTGAGGAGTGAACCGCCAGGCGATAGCAACCAAATTAATGGGTCTAGATTGATTGGCGTCTGGCAGCGAGGGGTGCCTGCCATATGGTCTGCACTAGAGTATCGCCTGGTGACGTTTAGGCAACACGGGGTGCCCGCCATGTCGTCTACACTAGAGTATCGCTTGGCGGCACTTAGGCAACGCCAAACGATAGTGTGGTATTTTTTGTTGCATTTTTTGTGTTTCGAGATGTCAGACCTGGGCCAAGGTATGCTTGACAATATCATGAGTGGGTAGGTTTATGATTGGTGATGGAACGCGTGATTAATATGAGCGGGGAGTTTCATATTAATGATACTCTCGTGTGAGGATACAAACGGGGAGGTTCATATGTTCCGTGCTCACACTTGAGAGTGTTGCGAGCGGGGAGGTTCGTAGCTAGATGGATCATGCGTGTTGGACTACGGGTAGTGAGGTTCGTAGAGTTGGACATCGAGTGAGGACGTTTATATAGTTGGACCACGAGTGGGTAGGTTCGTGTTAGCATTGGAAGCCCTTGACCCAGGTAGAGTGTGTACTGATCTTGTATACGTCAGGTTGATGATACTAAGAGTTTTACACGACTTTTGGCAATGACTTGAGGAGATGACTTGCTTAGGGCCCAATTACGAATTGTAGCTTGTAATGGGGAGTTAAACACGTAGCCATTCTAGGTTTTAGCCTGATGGTAATTGGAATTCTAATGTGAGTGCATGAGTTGTGGCTCGTACGAGTTGGTTTCACTTGATTGCGCTTCATGGGGAGTGGCCGGTGAGGTTGGTAGTCTTGTGATGAATACGAATTGTGGTTCGTATTGGGGAGCTCTACTCAGTGTTACGGATTGTGGTCCGCAATAGGATAATGCTAGTGTGTGGTCTATGGGTGGTGGCCTGTAGAGGTGGAATCACGGATGGTGGCTCATGGAGTAAGTATCATCTCAATGACATTATCAGAGTGTGTAGAATTTGGATGAACATGGTGGGGGTCGTGAATACTAGTTTCCATATATGGTAACCCCAAAAAGGGGAGTCAGGTTAGTTTAATAAGTTGGAATGCAAGTTTATATTGTGATGCTTATTATGTTTTATTCTTTGAGCTCACTTTTTATGTGTGTGTTTGGCGATGATCGTGTAACTTGTTACACAGGAGCAGATCATATTGTAGGTGATGTTGTCGACGAGTAGCACTAAAGTGAGGGCTAGCTTTGGGGATATTGAATTGTAAACTATGTTCTATTAATTTTGTAATTTAATTCTGGTTGTTTTGGAACTCGGATATTATTGTGATTTACTTATGATCTTGAAAATTGGAATATTGAAACTCGGTGAATTTAATAAAGTATTTAAATTTTCTCACTCTTTGGAAAAAGGAGTTTATTAAATGTCAAATTATTAATTATTATTATATTTCTTTTAAGCTAGTAATATTCGGCCATGATGTTATATTTCCACCACTCCACATGGATGTTTGACTAATATGTCTACTAATTGTAGGGTCATTCACGTGGGTTAAAGATCTATATCTCCAACCTTCTTAAGCATGCTCAAGGGCATCAAGTTGATGCTTGCACCTAAGTCTAGTAGTGCTTTGGATGATAGCATTGCAGACAACCTCCAATTCCACTGTTTCTTGCTCCATTATTCTTCTCTTTTTGATAAATAATCCTTCATGAACTTGGCATAGGTAGGCATCTGTTCTAGAGCTTTGTGAAAGAAATGTTGATCTGTAACTTCTTAATCATCTCTAAGAATCTAGTGAATTGCCTTTCATGATATTTCTTTATTGGAGCATGAGGATATGGCAGATTCACTACAATATCTTTTTCCGTTTTCTTTGCTCTCAATTCTTTTTCTTCCTCATTTTTTCACTCTCAATCTTTTCTTTACTATTTTCTTTTTCTTTTCTTTCCAGGTTTTCTCCAATTCCCTTTCCTATAATAGTCCCCCTTCTAGTTGTAATGGATTGGCAATGTTCTTTTGGATTTATCTTTGTATTTGCTGAAAATTGACCATCCTATTGTTCTGCCATTTGCTTAGTCAGAGCTCCATTCTGTAGTTCTAGATTTTTTATCGATGCTTCAGTGTTCTTTTGATTTATGGTTGACACTTGGAAGAATTGAGCTAGCGCTTCCTCAATTTTAGTCAAATTCTCAGTGTGAGGATTGGCTTGCCTCTGATTTGATCATGCGTTTGTCCTCCAATTTTGATATGGACTTGAATTATTTTTCCAACCAATATTTTCATTGTAATTGTTGCTGAATAGTTTTGGCCTTCTTTGATTGTTTAGGTAATTCAGTTACTCCTCTAGTTCAACTTCTGCACAATGACTAATCTGGATGGTTTCTTGAGCAAAAATCACATTTTAGAAGTTGTTGTAAAGAGGGCATTGTGGCTGCTCCAATTTGCATTTTTGTCATTTGTTTTTTTAACTCCTCCATATGTTGGGATATGAGCTTATTTTGCACCAGTATAGTAGTTTGTGTGTTAAGCTCCAGGATCCCTCTTTTTGTTGGGGGACTTTTGTCATGGTATGCTTGATAGTCATTGGTAGTAATTGACTCTATGATCTCCATTGCTTCTTTAGCACTTTTCGTCATCATTGAGCCATCTGCTGCATCTAACAACATTTTTGCTTGTGGTCACAGTCCATTACAAAACATGTTCATTTGGGCCAATTCATCAAAACTATGATTTAGACATTTCCTTACCAAGGATTTGAATCTTTCACATGCCTTAGAAAGTGGTTCATCACTTGTTTGAGAGAATGTGGCTATAGCAGATTTGGTCCTTAAGTACTTCGAAAAAGGAAACAATATGGTCAAGAATTTTCTTTCTACATCTTCCCAACTGCTCAAGCTTTGATTTTGTTGTGATTGTAACCAAGTCTTGGCTTTTCCTATTAGGGAGAATGGAAAAAGTCTAAGATATGCAGCCTCCTCATTTTCTTCTATGATTCCCATAGTTCCACATAGCTAATAAAAAGTGTCTAAGTGGTTATAGGAATCCTCATCATCCAATCCTACAAATTAGTTAGATGAGATTAGTGACAATATTATTGGCTTCATTTCTATGACCTTTGTAGGCTTGACAATGTTAGAAAAATGTCTAGGTCCTTGCTACATTGCATAATCTCTTAGTACTCTCCTTTACTACACTCCTTCTTGCATGGTGCTCGAGGTAATTTAAAAACTGAGGCTGAATTAGTTGTATTTTCCTTCTGCTGTTGCTGTAATTTTGCAATGTGCTTATGCCTTTTGTTCTTTCTGTTATTCCTTCTTGTTTTCTTCTCAATCTCTAGATCAAAAAGCAAGACATGTCCTTCTTTCCTTGGCATACAAAACAAACGTAATAACAATAGAAAAGGATTAAACAATTTCAATTTACATATTTGTTGTTTCAATTATTAATTAACCTTTTAACAAGTCCCCGACAATGACGTCAAAAACTTGATTATGTTTTGTTAACAATCCTTTTTACAACAAGTGTACTATTATATTGAAGTAGTAGAAAGTCGTCTTCACAGGGACTTGCAAAGGTTTATCAATAATTGGATCACAACTTTTACACATTTAGCTTTTGATTTTACATAGGACGTATAAAATTTCAGTGGCAAGTTAGAGAACAAGGTTGATTGTGTTTATCTTTCCCTAATTTAGATTATAATCTCCCTTCATTTACTTAAAACTTCTTAAGATTATTGCTCTAGAAGCATTCTCTTAGGTACATCTAGATGCATCCCTGCTATCTAGAACCTAGGGAATTTAAACCCAAGGTGATCTTTCAACTCTTGGTAGAATAAAACCATGCATTACTGTTTGAGCCTTTCCCTGCCCAACATCCCCTCTGGATACTTGATTTAGCACTAGTACATGTATCGCAAGCTTGTTTGGACCATAATTCAAACTAGTTTTCCAACTTAGGTTAAACCAATTAGAATATCATAAAACTTATTAAAACAACTTGCAGCCAAATAATCTAGAGAGTAGAAGATAAACTAGAAAGGAAATTTAACATAGGGGAAATTCAATTACAACACAACCTTGCATCTTTAGAGTTCTAGCCACTCAAGGTGGAGATTGGTCTTCTTCCAATACAAGAAGCCATTCTTTACTTTCCTTATACAATATCTCTAATAAATTTCAAGAAGAAAGGAGTGGGAGAGAGGCTTATTCTCTATAGATCTGATGATTCCAACAAAGGGAGGGAGCATTATTTTATAGCTTGGTATGGCAGGTGCTTAGCTAAGTTTTTTAGGCTCAACCACACAATCCTCATGTCCTAAATCATCATGCTTTTGTTCTTAGCCCAAAGTCTAGCTTAGTGTTGAGTTATCTTTCTACTGTTGAGTTCTTTTGATCTTTCTTATCATTAGTCCAAGCTCAAGTGCATGGCTTAGCAACATTTCTCTAGCTTAGCAAAAGATCTTTTGATTGTGTTTGTAACAAAGGATCTAGTGAAGAAAAGAAGAAGATAAGAGAGAGTGAGGGCACGTAGTAGCAAAGAAGAAGAAAAATTTATATATCATCAAAGTCTTAATACAACCTTTGTATATCTTCCACAATAACTAAGGTAAGGGGAGGAAACATTTATCAATTTATCATTTTTACTTTTATTATCTTTTTATCTCTTCATAATTTTTTTTTTATTTTTATATTTACTTTAAGTGAGGTATCCCTAACTCTATTATAATTTATATTAAGTTCCCATTGTTATTTATTTATATTCATCTCCAGTTGTGCACTGGTCCTATTTATTCAATTTATATTTACTCTCATTTATTTATTTATATTTATCTACAATCATGTATTGGTCATCTTTATTTATTATATTTATTTTTAGTTATACATTAATCCTATTTATTTATTTATACAATCATATAATTTAATAGCAAAATAAAACTTATGATAAATAAAGATTTGATTTTTGTAGTTAGAGGTATAACCTTGGGGATTTAAATGAGTGGTTAGGACTTAAGATAAGATGTTCTTGAGTTACTTTAAGCCATGATGAGACTTAATTATCCTAACTAGTTACTACAAAATTAATCAAAATCTTTATAAAGTAAAATAAAGATCCAAGTTTTATGGATTTGAAAAGAGTTTTCATTTTATTTTATTTTATTAAGATATGTTATATTTTTATGTGATACTTGTCTCACTTTCCTATTTTATGATTGTGTATGAAAAACAAAATCTTACAGTAGTAGTCTTTCCGGGAAATGCATGACAAACTAATGCGGTAAATAATTCGGTAACATTTCAAGGAACAAAAAATTCAACTATCACCTTTCTAAATGCTCTGGTTATCCTTGAAGGACATATTGGGGTCACTTTTTATTTACCCCCAATAGTCCAAGTGAATCTTATCCATAATCTTTTTCCTACACATGTTTAAAGGCTAATATACAAGAGGGAAACTATAAATAAATAATACTCCTTCCTCTTCTACTATAGAAAATATAATATGTACCAAATGATGTAAATTTAAGATGAATACAATACTGTAAACTATATAAATATATGTATATGTGAATATTTTAAGTAGTTATATGTTACTATAAAATTATGTGTTAAAATTTTATAAGTATAATATAGAAAATAATAGTTCAAAAAATGGTTGTCACATTAGATGGTATTAGAGCAATGTTTCATGTGAGATCTGTGAAATACGTTCATCATAAGATTTTTTTTAAACTACTAACTCATACAATTCCAGATAGCGAATAATAGGAGGAATAATGAATTGACTAAAGTACTACAAGCTATTAGAGACATGGCTACAACTCTATTAAGAAATCAAAGACATGAAGGGACCCTTGAATCACAAGGTTTAGCTGAATTTTGGAGAAATAAAGCCCCACAATTTTCTGGAGGATATGATCCAGAAAAAGCTAAATTATGGATTAAAGATGTGGAGAAAATATTTCGAGTTATGAATTGTGTTGACAACTAAAGGGTGAATTATGTTGTATTTATGTTGATAGGAGAAGCTGAATATTGGTGGGATAGTATCAAGAGATTACTTGAAGGAGGGATAATAATTATTACCTGAGAAGTATTTAGAACAATGTTTTTAGAAAAATATTTACCGAATGATGTGAGGAGAGCAAAAGAAATAGAGTTCATGCAATTGAGGCAAGGAAGTATGACAGTATGGGAATATGCTTCCAAGTTTGAAGAATTAGGAAAATACTCTACTTTCTTTTATCACCCAGAAGAAAGGATGAAATGTACAAAATTTGAAAATGGATTTAGGCCTGAATTATGAAAAGCAGTAGGGATACTAGAAATTTTTGATTTTGCTACGCTCATTCACAAGTGTAGATTTTTGGAAGATTTTAAGAACAACCAAAATAGCAAACCAAAATATTTTCGACCCTAGACAAATAAAAATAAAAGCAATGAGGGAAAACCTTATAATCACCCCCAATGGAGGTCCCAATCCATCATATTTGCATCAGGAAATTTTAGTGGACTTGTATATAATTATATCATATGCTTTAAATGCAGACAAAGTCATCATGCTAAAGATTGTCATCTTATGAGACTAGTATGTTTTAAGTGTGGAAAACCTGGTCACCTATCCTCTGAGTGTGAACATCAGAAGCCACATTTCAATCTTGCTACATTCAAGGCAAGACCTACCACAACAGGAACACTTTACACCATGACTGGATTTGAAGCCGCTAAAACCATTATCTGATTCAAGGTATGTGCTTTATTAAAGGTAAAAATTTAAATGTACTATATGACTCAGGTGCAACTTATTCATTCGTTTCCAATTATTGTGTTCAACACCTTAATTTGTCGATCTCTTTTCTAAAAACTAGTTTAGATTGTTCACTATTCATTAAGAATAGAAAATTCCTTGTAAATTTAGTATGTCTACCTTTATCTCAATTAAATGTAATCTTAGGTACGAACTGGATATCTTTCAATCAAGTCCTTTTGAATTGTGCTGAGAAATTAGTAATATTTCCAACCTGAAAAACAGTTCATTCATCCTAGTGTGTCACATTTCCTTAGTTTTACTAGTTAAAAAGAATGATGGAAGTTTTAGGTTGTATGTAGATTATCGTCAATTAAATAAATTTACTATAAAGAATAAATACCCTCTTCCTAGAATAGATGACTTGATGTATTAATTGCGAGGAGCCTCTGTGCTTTGTAAGATAGATTTGAGGTCAGGATATCATCAAATAAGAGTAAAAGTAGAAGACATACAAAAAACTACTTTTAGAACTAGATATGGTCATTATGAGTATCAAGTGATATCTTTTACTGTAACCAATGCTCCTGCAATATTTATGGATCATATGAATAGAATTTTTCATCCCTTTTTAGATCATTTTGTAGTTGTATTTATAGATGACATTCTTATTTATTCTAAGACTCTTGAGAAGCATGAGGAGCACCTTCGAACTGTCTTGCAGATCTTAAAAGAAAATAAATTGTATGCTTAATTATCTAGGTATGAATTATGGATAGAGGAAGTAAAATTCTTAGGACATGTGATTTCTAATAAGGGAGTGTCAATGGATCCGACCAAAGTAGAAGCAGTTTTACAATGGGAACCACCAAAAACAGTGACTGAGATTCGTAGTTTTCTCGGTTTGGCAGGACATTATATAAAATTCATTGAGGGATTTTCTAAAATAATTATGCCTTTAACCCAACTCACCAAAAAGGGTGAAGCTTTTGTATGGACAGAAAAATGTGAAAGTAGTTTTCAGGAACTCAAGAAAAGATTAACCACCTCTCCTATTTTAGCTTTACCTGATCCCACCAGACACTTTGTAATATTTTGTAATGCTTCCAAAATGGTATTAGGTTGTGTTCTTATGAAAGATAGAAGGGTAGTGACATATGCTTCTAGACAACTAAGAACACGTGAGAAAAATTACCCAACCCATGATCTAGAACTAGATGTCATTGTTTTTGCACTAAAGATATGGAGACATTATGTTTGTGGTGGTAAGTTCGAAGTTTTTAGTGATCATAAGAGTCTCAAATACTTGTTTGACCAAAAGGAATTAAATATGAGACAAAGGAGATAATGGAATTTACGAAAGATTATGATTTTGAATTACTTTACCATCCAGGAAAGGCAAATGTAGTGGCAGATGCTTTAAGCAGAAAATCTTTACATATCTCTTCACTAATGATTCATGAAATGAATTTGTTAGAAAAAATTAGAGACATGAATTTTTCGGTCACCCTAAGCCATGATAAAATGCAATTAAACTCCATTAAGATCACTTGCAATTTACAGAAACAAAATCCATGAGGCACAAGAAAGTGATGAGCTCATTCAAAAGAAAAATAAATTGATAGGTCAAAGGGATGGAGAGAATTTTGACATAGATAGGATAAGAACTTTGACATTTAAGAAAGAAAAAATTAAGAAAATGATTCTAGAGGAAGCACATAAAAGCAAACTAAGCATGCATCCAGACACAACAAAAATGTATCAAGATCTCAAAAAATGTTTTGGAGGCCAAAAATGAAAAAAGAAGTGGCACAATATGTAGCAAAATGTCTAGTTTATCAAAAGGCTAAGATAGAACCCCAAAAGCTAGCAAGAAGGCTACAATCCTTAAATATACATTAATGGAAATGGGATAGTATAGCAATGGATTTTGTAGTTGGCATGCCACAAACCATTCAAAAATTTGATTCCATATGGGTTATCGTGGATAGGTTAACAAAGTCTACTCGCTTCTTACCCATTAACATCAGGTATTCACTAGAGAAATTGATTAAATTGTACATTAGAGAAATTGTGAGATTTCATGGAGTTCCAACAAGTATTATATTTTATAGGGATCCTAAATTTACTTCTAAGTTTTGAGGAAATTTACATCAGACTTTGGGGACTAAAATCCATCTCAGCTCAGCATATCATCCCCAAACTAATGGACAATCAAAGAGAACCATCCAATCTTTGGAAGATTTGTTAAGAGCTTTTGTGTTTGAAGATTCTGATAGTTGGGGTCGATGCCTGTCTTTGATTGAGTTCACCTATAACAATAGTTTCCATTCTAGACTAGGTATGGCACCCTATGAGGCATTTTATGGGAGAAAATGTAGAACACCTTTGTGTTGGTTTGAGACCGATGAAAATTTAGTATTAGGTGCCGACATGATTCAACATACAATTGAGAAAATCAAAATGATTAGGGAAAAATTGAGAATGACTCAAAGTAGGCAGAAAGTTATGTTGGCAAGAAAAGATGACCTCTTGAATTTCAAGAAGGTGATCATGTATTCTTGAAAGTAACACCAACCACTAGAATTGGTAGAGTGATGAAATCAAAGAAACTCACTCCTCAATTCATTGGTCCTTACCAAATTCTTAGAAAAACAGGCCTTTTTGCTTATCAAATTTGTTTACCCCCTTTCCTTTCCAACCTTCATAATGTCTTTCATGTGTCTCAATTAAGAAAATATATTTTTGACCAGTCTCATGTGATAAGACCTGGTATAGTACAATTAAAGGACAACCTTACATTTGATGCAATACCTATACTGATTATGCATAAGAAGGTCAAGGAATTAAGAGGCAAACAAATTTCATTAGTGAAGATCATTTGGAATAAAGCTACTCGAGATACTAGATGGGAATTAGAAAAAAAAATAAGCGAAATTTATCCTCATTTATTCTAGTCAATAAAAACAAATTTCGAGGACGACATTTTTGTAAGTGGAAGAGAATTATAACATCCAAAATATATATATATATATATATATATATATATATATATATATATATATTATTTTTTAAAAAAAGAAAAAAATTATTATTATTATTATTAGGAATAACAATATATCTATAATAATAATTTGAAACATATAAATATGGCAATTATAAATATTCAAAGGATAAAAAATTGGTTAAATAATTATAAAAAAATAATTTTTTTAATTATAAAAATATATGTATATATATATATATATATATATATATATATATATATATATATATATATATATATATTGTATATCTACATAGGGGAGTTATTGTGGTGATAAGAAGAACACAAAATATCTTTCAAAAATAATATGTAAGCAACTAAATGAGAAACCATACCACAAAACATAGTTTAATTTAAACTAAAAGCAATGATTACTTCACCTCTATAAATAACAAAACAGATGATGAAAGAAAGGGAGAAAAAGAAGTGGAGAGGAGACAATGGTGAACAAAGGATCCAATGAAAAAAAAAGATAAGAGAGAGTGAGGCCACGTAGTAGCAAAGAAGAAGAAAAACTTATATATATAATAAATTCAATTTTTAAACATAAATATATGAAGCACTAATAATAATAAATAAGATAAAATTTTGTGTTTTTGTGTTTCTATTTCATTCATACGAAATCATACTCCTTACCAAATCCTAAAGAGTTTGATTTCATCTTTCAGCCACACCATTCATGCTAGGTGAACCAGGCATGGTGTATTGTGGGACGATTCCATATTCCTCTAGGTACTTGGCAAAAGGCATTGGACGTTGTTCACCCGATCCATTATATTTTCCATAGTATTCACCATCGCGATCAAACCTAACATTCTTGATCCTTTTGTTGAGTTGATTCTCAACTTCAACCTTAAAATATTTGAACATGTCCAAAGATTGAGATTTATCATGTATGAGATATAGGTATGCATATCTAAAGTAATCGTCTATGAATGATATAAAATATTGTTGACCATTCCATGAAGGTGTTGGGAATGGCCCACAAATGTCTGTATGTATCAATTCTAAGACGTATGTAGCTCTATATGCACTTAATATTGATGTCTTGGTCTGTTTACCTCTTATGTATTCAACACAAGCATCAAAGTTTGTGAAGTCAATGGAATTCAAGATCCCATTTGACACAAGTCGTTCAACTCTATTTTTAAAGATGTGACCTAGATGTTTGTGCCATAATGCTCTTAAATTGGTATCGTCAATTTTACGCTTAGTACCACACGATTCTATATTGAAGGATTCACTGTAGGAAGTCACTGTATCCAGCATATACAAATTATCATTAGCCAAAAGTGATCTGGTTTCAATAATATTTGAATTTAAAGACAGTCTGAATTCATTGTTTCCAAATGAACACAAATAGTCTAATTTGTCCAAATAGGAAACTGAAACCAAATTTCGTTTAAATGACAGCACAACAAAAGTGTCTTTTAAATTCAAATAAAACTCGGTGCACAATAATAATCTAAAATGCCCTATAGCTTCCACTTCCACCGATTTGCCATCTCCAGCATATATCAATCTTTTTACAATCAATTGGTTTTGGGTAACTTATGCAACCCCTCATTGAAACACTAATGGTAGTAGTTGCACCAGAATCTAACCACTATGTGTTTATAGGTATTGAAGAAAAATTGACCTCAGATCAAACCATAGCAAGATCGTGCTTTAGACTCATACAGCTAAGAACAATTTCCATGTTCTCTTTCTAGTTCTTAAAGAATGTTCCATTTAGGACAGAAACTGAATTCGGATTAGTAGATATAGAAGCAATTGTTGTATTTAGAACAAGAGAAGTAAAAATAATTAAACTCACATCATAAAAAAAAATATATAAATATATTAAAATAATGGTTTATCCTATCTCAAAACACCTAATGCACCATTAATATTAAGCCTTTGGACAATAATACTAAGTGCTAGGGGTATCTTGTTTTAATGATCAAACATTGATAATAAAGCATGTCCAACAACAAACCCATCTTTGGCTTGATTTATCATTGACAAAGTAAAACCTTACAATTATGACATGTTTACCATTACAGGTGTGTATGCAATCCGACCAAATATTAATCTTCCTTTGGACCGACCAATACTCGCATGAATATACATAAGCACAAACATTTAACATTTCTCACTAACTATCTCCGCAAGAGAGGTCATTTTGCCGACTTCTTGTTTCAATTTGCTCATCAAAAGTGTTAAACTACCAATATTTGAATATTTATTTATTCTATAATCAATAAATCAAAATAAATAATAACCTTTTATTATTATTATATATACTTTATTTATTTATTTATTTATTTATTTATTTTGATCATGCAACCTAATGCACATGTGATGTGATCCTAACCTAAACCAGAAAATGGGTACATGGGCCAACACCTCAACAATGCTAAACCCAATGACCCACATCAACTTCAACCTAGAATGGCCTACTAAGGTAAGTCTTGTACTCAGCCATAAGTGGTCTAGTGGTTAAAAGGAAGGGGAGGGAGGGGAAGGTTGTGGGTTCGATCCTTCCTACTGACAATTTAGAGAAGAGTTGGTAAAGCCACAAGCATTGCCTTCAATTCTCTTTAGTGTCTTTTAAAGATAAAACTATAATGGAATTGAACTCCAAAATAAATAATACATTAGATTTAATTTAAAAATAACCTCTTATTTGGAAATAGTAAAATATTTATTATTATTTATTAGAAATTAAATATTACAAATATTATTGAATTATTTTTTTAAGAGTTATATCGTAAGTCATCTCAAACTTGGAACATATCTTAGGAAACAAGTTTTTTAAATAAACAAACGATAATGTAATTATATGAATTTTATCACAAACAATTCATGAGTTTAATTATAATAAACCATTAGTTTATTTAATCAAACCGCGCTTAATATGAAATAGTACATGTAAGTTTATTTTACTTAAATAACTTTATTCTTTAAAAAACATAAAATTAGGTATAAGAAAATTCTTAAATAATAATCAATTTTAGTGATTAAAAATATATTTAGAGATTAATATAGTGATTAATTTCTTAAATTAGAGACTTTGGTAGTTAAAATCTTGATAACTAATGTTATTGGCAAAAGCAAATATTAGTCTAATGTTGAAGCAAGATTTTGATGATGATAAAAGAAGCCTAAAAGCCATCTGGAAGTCAATATGAAGAACATGTGTTATTATGTTTAAAGTTATCTTGTAAAGTATAATTAGAATAGTTAGAATCAATATGCAAAGAGCAAATTATGGTATTTCTCGAAAAATCAAAGTGATATTCGATTATCACTTAGGATAATCGATTATCTTGAGCTGAGTTAATATTTTTTGAAGAAGCACTAGAATAATCGATTATCACCTCTGATAATCGATTATTTGCTCAAAACCTTGTTTTCAGAAAATGCACTAGAATAATCGATTATCACTAGTGATAATCGATTATCCTTGTCAGTTTGAGCGCGATTGTTCAGTTTTTTACCTAATTTTTAGAACCCGTATTTAAGGAACATCAGAGTTACTTCGAACTTACCTTTTTAAGAAGCTAGAGTGCTAGTGTTATGACTACAAAGAGAGTTCACTGAGTGTTCTCAAAACAAGCTTTGAAAACCTAGTGTGGGTAGAGCGATAACTTTTCCTGAGAAGTGTTCTAGTAGATTGAGTGTTGTTGTTGTTGTTGCTAGCAAAGCTAAGGTCAAAGTTCTCTGTGTGATTCAGAGAAAGGTGTTCATCTCTTGTGTGTTCAAGAGAGGTGTTTTCTTTCCTTACTCTTTTATTATCTAACTGTAATCTGATATTTGTTAGTGATTTAGTTAATCTCGTTTTTTAGAGATTAACAACTGGACGTAAGGTCTTTTGATCTGAACCAGTATAAATACTTATGTTCAACTTTCTTCTCTATCTCTTTATTTCATCTATTATTGTGTTTAAAGAAATTAATATTTGATTTAATCGATAAAATTTTGGAAAAATTTTAAAGTATTAATTTTATTACTTAAAACCAATTCACCCCCCTCTTGGTTTTTGTCCAAACACTTAAACATTCCGTCGCGCGATACCAGCAATATGTATTAGAGCTGGCTTTGATAGTTATTCAAATTTTTCGAAAATGGTTGGACAAAATCAAACTTTTGCTGAGGGTGCGTCTATCAACAGACCTCCTCTATTTACTGGTGAAAATTATCCTTTCTGGAAAGTTAGGATGCAAAATTTTCTGGAATTTGTTGATAGAGGTATTTGGGATGCTGTGTTAAATGGTTCATTTGTTCCTGTTAATATTGTAAATGATGTGCAGGAACCAAAGTCATTCTTGCAATGGACAACAGACGAAAATAGATGAGCTCAGTATGATGTAAAAGCTAGAAATATAATTACATTTGCCTTAACCCTAGATGAGTTTTACAGGATCTCTGTCTGTACCAGTGCACAAGATATGTGGGAAATATTGCGTGTGACCCATGAAGGAACAGACAATGTGAAAAGGGCACACAAGAACTCCTTGATCCAAGAATACGAAATGTTTTGGATGCAACAAGGAGAAACTGTCTACTATGTGCAGAAATGATTCACACACATCGTCAATCATCTCACTGGTCTAGGTAAAACTTTTGACATTGATGAATTAAATATTAAAATTCTTAAATCCTTGAACAGGACTTGGCAGCCGAAGGTGATAGCCATCACGGAGTCACAAAATCTTGCGACGATGGCGGCCCTATTTGGAAAGCTAAGGGAGCATGAGCTTGAACTGGGTAGACTAAATGAAGAAGAAGATACTGGAAGAAAGAAGAACACTGCCTTCAAAACTGAAGTGGTTAAAGGCAAAAAGCAAAAGGAAGGAGAAGATTCGGATGACGATGAAAATCTTAGTCTCATGATTAAGAAGTTTACAAAATTCATGAAGGCCAAAGGTAAAAATCAATTCAAGAAGAACAAGAAGGAGAATCAAGGATCATCCTCAAATTTCAAATGCTACGGATGTGGAGAATCTGGACATGTCAAGGCTGATTGCCCAAATTCAAAGAAAAGTGAAGAAAAGAAGGGCAGAAAATTCTTTAAAAAGAAGGCATACATAGCATGGGAAGACAATACCTCAAGCTCATCAAATTCTAGTGATTCTGATAATGTAGAAGCAAATCTATGTTTGACGGCTAATCACCATGATTCTGACAGTGAGGTAAATTCTACTTGCAATGAAAATGACTATGATGATTTGTATAATGCTTTTCAACAATTACTTGTTAAATCTAGTAAATTGGATACTGCTCATAAAAATTTAAAATCAGATTTTAAAGATTTGCAAAGTAAATTTGAAAAATCTCTTGAAGAAGAAGAATTTTTGAAAAATAAAATTTCAATATTAGAAAATAAAGAAAAAGAAATTGTTGAATGTGCTTCATATAAAAGTTACATGTTTGATATATGTATTTTGGAGAAACATCTTGAAGATGGCTTAGAAAATAAAAATTGTGAAAAATTTGATCTCAAGAAAATCCAAATAAGACCAAGCATGCTCATAATCATAATTTTAAAAATAAAACTAAAAGAACTCGTAGAGTTTGGGTAGAAAAAGGAACGTCTCATATTATGAATACATATGCATGTACTGCTACATGTTTTTATTGCATGAAAAATGGTCATACTTCAAATAAATGCAATATTAAACATTTTGGTGTTCCAAATGGGAAGTATCATTGGGTGCCTGTTCATAAGTAGATATTTTTCTTCTAACCCCAAGGACCCAAACAAGTTGTTGGGGACCTAAATGAATTGTTTCCTTATTTTGTAGATGACTTCTAAATCCAGAAGATCAATGTGGTATATTGAGAGTGGTTGTTCAAGACACATGACTGGAGACAAAAAGAAGTTTAAGAACTTTAAAAGAAAGGCACAAGGATTTGTTACATATGGGGATAACAATAAGGGAAAGATACTTGGAACGGGTGATGTAGGTGGAGGAAATACTTTGGAGATCAAGGATGTACTATATGTGAAAGGACTAAAGCGCAATCTTCTCAGCATAAGCCAATTATGTGATAAAGAACTCAAAGTAATATTTGAGAGTGACTTTTGCACTATTCATCAAAAGGACTCCAAAGAAGTAGCCTTAAAAGGTATGAGACACAATAACATTTACTTGATTGATCTTGATACTACATCATCTAGTGATATAACTTGTTTGGTTGTTAAAGAAGAAAATCATTGGTTGTGGCATAAACGAGCTGCTCATATTCACATGCAACAATTAAACAAACTAATTTCTAAAGAATTAGTAATTGGATTGCCAAAAATAAAGTTTGAAAAAGATAAACTATGTGATGCATTTCAAAAAGGAAAATAAGTAAAATCATCATTTCATTCAAAAACTGTGATTTCTACATCAAAGCCTTTAGAACTTTTGCATATGGATTTGTTTGGTCCTTCAAGGACAAAAAGTTTTGGGGGAAATTATTATGCTCTTGTTATTGTTGATGATTACTCAAGATATACATGGACCTTCTTTCTCACACTAAAAAGTGAGGCCTTTAAAAGCCTTAAAGAAATTTGCAAAAGTGATTCAAAATAAAAAAGATTTGAAAATTAAAGTTTTGAGAAGTGATCATGGTGGAGAATTTCAAAATGAATTGTTTGAAAACTTTTGTGAAGAAAACAGAATTATGCATAATTTTTCAGCACCTAGAACTACTCAACAAAATGGACTTGTAGAAAGAAAAAATAGATCTTTAGAAGAATTAGCTCGCACAATGTTGAACGAATATGATGTGCCTAAATATTTTTGGGATGATGTTGTGAGCACGGCTTGTTATGTATTAAATAGAATGCTCATTAGACCAATTTTGAAAATTACCCCCTATGAATTGTTTAAAGGAAGAAAGCCTAATGTAGCACATTTAAAAATATTTGGATGCAAATGCTTTGTTCTAAACAATGGAAAAGAAAATTTGGGTAAATTTGACTCTAAAGCAGATGAAGCTATTTTCTTAGGATATTCATTAACTAGTAAAGCCTATAGAATTTTCAATAGAAGAACCTTGAATCTGGAAGAATCGGTGCATGTTGTTTTTGATGAAATTATGGACCTTGAAGAGAACCCTCTTGAGTCAAATAAAACAAATGCAAGTGATGAAGAATACTTTAAAGAAGCTCTTGATGAGATGTACCTGAATGAGAACCCATTGACTGAACCTGAAGATCTTGCCAAAAGCTGGAAATCACCTAGAGGATTTTCTCTGGAAAATGTCATTGGAGATATATCAAAAGGAGTAGTTACTAGAAATATGTCAAATTTTTGTATGACTGTTGCTTTTGTTTCATAGATAGAACCCAAAAATGTAGAAGAAGCTCTTCAAGATGATCAATGGTGTATAGCAATGCAAGAAGAGCTGAATCAATTTGAAAGGAATGAAGTTTGGGAACTCATTCCTAGGGATGATTCACACCAAGTCATGGGAACAAAGTGGGTGTTCAGAAACAAGCTTGATGAAGATGGAAATATCACTAAAAACAAAGCCAGACTTGTAGCAAAAGGATACAGACAAGAAGAAGGTATAGACTATGATGAGACATACGCTCCGGTTGCTAGGTTAGAAGCTATACGTTTACTTCTTGCTTATGCTTCTCTCATGAAATTTAAACTGTATCAGATGGATGTCAAAAGTGCTTTCTTAAATGGATTTATTAAAGAAAATGTGTATGTTGAACAACCACCTGGCTTTGAAGACTATAAGTTTCCTAATCACATTTATAAATTGAAGAAAGCATTGTATGGATTAAAACAAGCACCTAGATCTTGGTATGAATGATTAAGTACATTTTGGTTAGAAAATAATTTTGAAAGAGGTAAAATTGATCTAACTTTGTTTATTAAAAGAGTATATGAGCACATTTTGCTAGTTCAGATTTATGTAGATGACATAATATTTGGGTCTACTGATAGTTCTCTATGTAAGGGCTTTGCAAGTATAATGCAGGGAGAATTTGAAACGTCAATGATGGGAGAATTGACATTCTTTTTGGGTCTACAAATTAAGCAAATGGAAAATGGAACTTTCATTTCTCAATCTAAGTACTGTAAAGAAGTACTTAAGAAATTTGGAATGGATACTGCTAAGGAAACAAGTACTCCTATGGGAACCTCCTACTATTTAGACAAAGATGAATCAGGAATAGAGGTAAATTAGACTATGTTTAGAGGCATGATAGGTTCTTTGTTGTATCTTACTGCAAGTAGGCCTGACATTATGCAATCTGTATGTGTGTGCTCGTTTTCAAGCCAATCCAAAAGAATCACATCTTTCTGCTGTGAAAAGAATCTTAAAATACTTAAAAGGAACTGCATGTTTTGGACTTTGGTACCCTTCAGGAGCATCTCCTAGTTTGATAGGCTATTCAGATGTTGATTATGGTGGTTGTAAAATAGATAGAAAAAGTACTAGTGGTACTTGTCACCTCTTAGGAAGTTCATTAGTCTCTTGGCACTCTAAGAAATAAGCTTGTGTGGCTTTGTCAACTACAGAGGTTGAATACATAGTAGTTGGAAACTATTGTGCTCAAATTCTTTGGATGAAACAACAATTAGAAGACTATAATATCTTTCTAAATCATATACCTCTGAAATGTGATAATATCAGTGTTATTAACTTAACCAAAAACCCATAATGCACTCTAGGACAAAGCACATTGAAATAAGACACAATTTCCTAAGAGATCACATAAGTAAAGGCCACTGTGAGATAGAATATGTAGATACAAAGCATCAATTAGCTGATATCTTTACCAAACCATTAGCTAAAGATCGATTTTATGAACTAAGAAGAGACTTAGGAATATTAGATATTTCTTAAAAATGTCAAAACTCAAGTTCCTTCAAAAATTCAAAAAACAACATCAATAATCGATTATCGTTGCCAATAATCGATTATCAGCCACTCTTAAAAATTCCAAAACATTCTGGAATAATCGATTATTAGGTGCAACAATCGATTATCATTAATTCTGAGCCAAATATCAAAACCATTCTGGAATAATCGATTATCACTTAGGATAATAGATTATCAGCTCGTCAGGATTCATGTTTTACACAGCTTTTGAAACAATAATCGATTATCACCTTCAGATAATCGATTATTACACGTCGTTGGACCAAATAATTTCAAAAACTAACCGTTGTAACGGCTAGATTTGCATTAAAATCTGTGTATATGGCCGTTGAAGACATTTCTCTATAAACATAAGTCATTTTGGTCGTTGGTACACTCTTTTCTCACCTCACACACTCAAGAACCTCTCATTTTCTCAAAAACTCTCAAAGCTTCCTTCTCCTCCACTCAAACAATGGCCGAAGCTTCTCGTAGGAAGATTCCTACTCGTAGAAGAACGACATCTCGTGCCCTCAACCCTCAACTACACCTAGGACTGCCTCCATTGAAGGCTGGATTTCTGATGAAGATAGGAGATCTGAATTCATCACTTTATGGAAAGACAAGCCCCTTATCACTCTGAAATTCATCAAATCTCAATGGTTTGTCAATCAATGTTTTACAATCCCTGCTTTTCTTGCTGAACAAGGGCTCAAATTCTTCACAGAGATGCAAGGCACCTACTACCCCGATCTGGTACGAGCCTTCTACTTCAACTACAAATTCAGAGATGGAGTGGGTTTTACAAAAGTGAAAGGCGTCGACATCATTCTAGATGATGATATTTGGGAAAATGTTGCTCAATTGAAGGATTCAACAAAATATTTGCCTATAGATCATTTATGCGAAGACCCGATCAAGAAATAGGCTGACAATTGCTAGTAGGACCTCTCAAAGTTGATGAGCGTCTACTTCACTATCTTATTATCTGGATTTTATGTCCACGTGGTACAAATTATGGATAGTGCAGTGAAGTTGATCTCATGATTATATATGCTATGCTCAATCACATTCCTATCCATTGGCCAAGCATCATTCTTAACACAATGCTCAAAGCCAAGAGACTGCCTCAATATCCACTCCCGTATTCCTTGCTAATCTCTCGTATTTGTGAGTAAAAAGGTGTAAATGTCTTTGATGAACAATCTCATAACACAACTGAGGCAAAAAAAATTGCGGAAAATTCCTTGAAGTAGATGAAATTTATTCCTTTTGAGAATACTTACATTCACAAGGATGATATGCCTCCCTCGGACCATGAAGAAGAAGAGAATCCTCCCACTACTCTTATCCCTCCTGTGGACAGAAATATTGGCTCATCCAGTGAGGTTGGTGGCTCATCCTCTTCTGTAGAGGATCACATTTTAAACCTAAACCAGAGACTTGAAGAATTCTTTCTCATCTTCATTAACCAACATGAAGAAGTCACTAGCTTAATTAGAGGACTAGATTCTAGGATTTCTAATCTAGAACATAAGTTTGACAAATATGATGAAGATGATGACATGAGTCAAGAATTTTAAATGTCTACATCATTGTTATTATTTTTATTGCTATTGTAAAGTGTTTATCATTGTTATTATTTCTTAATAAAAGTCCATTTTATTTACCATTGTCTAATTGAGGGGGAGCTTTTTCTCTTAAAACTTTTTTCAAATGATCAAAACAGGGGGAGAACAAGTTTAAAATTTTAAACCAAACAGTGCTACTAACAAATCTACTTGTAAGATTTTTTGATTGCAGATACTTTAAACATATTGTTTTAATCATCATCAAAAAGGGGGAGATTGTTGGCAAAAGCAAATACAAGTCTAATGCTGAAGCAAGATTTTGATGATGATAAAAGAAGCCTAAAAGCCATCTGGAAGTCAATATGAAGAACATGTGTTGCTATGTTTAAAGCTATCTTGTAAAGTGTAATTAGAATAGTTAGAATCAATATGCAAAGAGCAAATTCTGGTATTTCTCGAAAAAACAAAGTGATAATTGATTATCACTTAGGATAATCGATTATCCTAAGTTGAGTTATATTTTTTGAAGAAGCACTGGAATAATCGATTATCACATCTGATAATCGATTATTTGCTCAAAACCTTGTTTTCAGAAACTGCATTGGAATAATCGATTATCACTAGAGATAATCGATTATCCTTGTCAGTTTGAGCGTGAATGTTCAGTTTTTTACCTAATTTTTAGAACCCCTATTTAAGGAACATCAGAGTTACTTCGAACTTACCTTTTTTAGAAGTTAGAGTGCTAGTGTTGTGACTGCAAAGAGAGTTCTCTGAGTATTCTCAAAAGAAGCTTTGAAAAACCTAGTGTTGGTAGAGCGATAACTTTTCCTGAGAAGTGTTCTAGGAGATTGAGTGTTGCTGTTGTTGCTAGAAAAGCTAAGGTCAAGGTTCTCTGTGTGATTCAGAGAAAGGTGTTCATCTCTTGTGTGTTCAAGAGAGGTGTTTTCTTTCCTTACTCTTTTATTATCTGAGTGTAATCTGATATTTGTTAGTGATTTAGTTAATCTCGTTTTTGAGAAATTAACAACTGGATGTAGGGTCTTTTAATCCGAACCAGTATAAATACTTGTGTTTAACTTTCTTCTCTATCTCTTTATTTCATCTATTATTGTGTTTAAATAAATTAATATTTGATTTAATCGATAAAATTTTGGAAAAATTTTAAAGTATTAATTTTATTACTTGAAACCAATTCACCCCTATTGGTTTTTGTCCAAACGCTTAAACATACTGTGCGATACCAACAAATGTTAGTGACCAATTTAGATACTAATTTATAATATAAATTATTTTAGTTACCAATTTAAAAACTAATTATAATTTTTTTATTTATAACATAAACTATTTTAATTACTAATAATTTTTAGTTTATAAATTGATATTTAAATTGATCATTATATTAATTAATTAATTTTATATATTAATTAATTAATTTTAGTCACTTGATCATATTTAAAAAATTTCTTTTAGTGCCTCTAATATAAAAAAAATGGTATAAAAACTTATTAGTTTATTTTGATATGATATTTAAAAATATTTATTGATATCCGTGAATATAAAAGATCTCTTAATAGTTTTATAGTTAAATAACTAAGTAAAAAGGGAAACTTTTTCTTTTTAGACGGACAAGTATACCATCGGTTCTCTCACACTAGTTGCAAATCATAACATCAATGTCTATATGTCTATAGAGTATAGATTCTTTACTTTGGCGCAGTTGTATTGTATCATCTTACTTCTTTGTTCTTTAGGTCATGGCATAACATTTGAATTCAGTTCAATATTCTCATGATATTGCTCATTCACTTGAGAATGTTTAAATGAACTTCTTTAAAAGTATTTAAGAAAATTAAGAATAAAATAAAACTGTATATATAAAATAAAGTTAACTTGTACAAAAACCAAATTTTAGAGAGACTAATGCAAAGTGGCTTATATAACTAAATTTTACATAAATTAAATTTATTTTACTATCTTTCTTTTGAATAGTAAAAATGACCTACATCCACTTTTAAATTACTATTTGTTTTGCTCTTAGTAGATAAAATTGTTCTTCTAGTCGAAGACCAAGGAACAGTCAAAGTCATTTTTAAGATGTTAATTTTCCAGTTGATGGGGACATGTACCGATTTGAAGATGGTAATTGGCTATAGAACATATAAGTCAATAATAATAGGTGAAACTGAGGTTTTTTTATCTAAACGTGATTCAACATATAATCTTGTTGATTCTATTAAATTGGAAATGTCATTATGAATCGGTCAAAATACATGTTTGACTTCACTTATTCAACCTTGCTATGAGTAGTGCTAGGGATTCCTTTGGCATGATTTGGACTTCTAAGGAACAAAGTTTAAAAAACCATTAAATTTATGAAGTTAAGTCTCTAGTGGATTGCTTAAAAGTCCAACATGGATAACCGCGTGTTATGTTACAGGAAATTTCAAAGAAATGTCTTTTTCTCTTCATTTTAATCACATCATGATACATCCAATAAATAATAAATAAATGGTGTTAGAATGGACTTTAGAAAATTCTGAAACCATCTTAAAAATTTGAGAAATGATTTTTTAACTACCGACAACTTTCTTTTACAATCTTAGGTGTCATCTTTTAAGTGGTTTTTCATTTTTTTTATTTTCTTATTCTTAATATTTCAAAATCACTTAGAAAATGACACCTTATATTGTAAAAGAAAGTTGTCAAAATTTAGTAGTCAATATATCATTGTCCTAAAAATTTTACAAAATAAATTTATAAGTTGAAATTTACGACCAATAAAATATAAGTTGGTGCATGCTTCTTACAAAAATAATTTCAAAGTGGAACTTTTTCTTACTAAGTATTTTCAGAACACACACCAAAGCTAGAGTATACAATAATGATTTTTAAAATAGAGTGAGAGCGCAATGCCCATTTGTGCCATCACAATGTTATCTATTTGGTTGTTCTTATTCTCATACATGTCTACGACTTCTTCTTCCTTAGACAGTTTAGCAGTGAGTGAATCCATCCAAGATATTAAGAACGTGACTTTGGTTTCAGCAGGTGGAATTACTGAACTGGGTTTCTTCAGTCCACGAAATTCAGCAAGAAGATATTTGGGAATATGGTACACAAATGTATCCCCTTTCACTGTGGTATGGGTGGCAAACCGAAATACACCTCTTGAGAATAACTCAGGAGTTCTCAAACTCAACCAAAAAGGGGTTCTTGAGCTGCTCAATGCCACAAACAACATCATTTGGTCATCACCCAACACATCAAGCAATACAGTGAATGATCCAATAGCTCGTCTTTTGGATTCTGGAAATTTTGTAGTGAGAAATGGAGGGGAAACAAAGGAGGATAGCATCTTGTGGCAGAGTTTTGATCATCCGGGTGATACACAGATGCCAGAAATGAAGCTTGGATGGAACCTAGAGACTGGTGTGGAAAGATATATAGCATCTTGGAAAAGTGATGAGGATCCTGCAGAGGGAGAATATGTTGTAAAAGTGGATCTTAGAGGATATCCTCAAATATTGAAGTTCAAGGGAACTGATATAAAAGCAAGAGCAGGGTCATGGAATGGCTTATCTCTGGTTGGAAATCCTATTCCAGCTCGTGGTACGTCTGCAAAATTTGTGTTCAATGAAAAAGAGGTGTATTATTGGTACAGTCTTAGTGATGAATTGGACTTCTTTGTGTATACACTGACCCCTTCAGGCACGGGACAAAGTTGGTTTTGGACAACTGAAACAAGGACACGGCAAGTGGTCTCAAGTGGGGAGGAAGATCAATGCGAGAATTATGCCTTTTGTGGTGCAAATTCTGTATGCATTTATGATGGTAACTTTCCAGTTTGTGAATGCCTAAGAGGGTATGTTCCTAACTCTCCTGATGAGTGGAATATATCAATTTGGCACAATGGCTGTGTGCCAAGGAATAAATCTAACTGTACGAACATAAACACAGATGGCTTCTTGAAATACATGCACATGAAGTTGCCAGACACTTCTTCATCATGGTTTAATGCAACCATGAACCTTGATGAATGCATGAAGTTGTGCATTCAAAACTGTTCTTGTACAGCATGTGCAAATTTAGATGTCAGTGATGAAGGAAGTGGTTGTCTGCTGTGGTTTAATGATTTGGTTGACATGAGGAATTTCTCTCAATGGGGACAAGACTTTTACATCAGAGTCCCTGCTTCCGAATTAGGTATAATATTGGATTTCTTGTTGATTATTGAATTATTCTAAGAGCTGTTGTGGGTAGAGTGAGTGAATTATATGTTGTTTCTTTCAGATCATGCTGGCCATGGAAACATCACCATAAAGATAGCAGCAATTACTATTGGTGTGATTATTTTCGGATTAGTCACATGTGCATGCATAATTATAAGAAAAAATCCAGGTAAGTACATAGATATAATTTTACCAATAAATGTAATGTATTAGGTATAAAGAAAAGAAAACATTCTTGTTAGTGTTTAACTATTGTTATTTTCTAACCATTCAGGGATAGCTAGAAAAATTTACAGCAAGCATTACAAAATTAAGCAGAAAAAGGAAGAGCTTGAATTTGCAACTTTTAATTTTCCGGTCATTGCTAATGCTACTGAAAACTTTTCAACCAAAAACAAGCTTGGTGAAGGTGGCTTTGGACCAGTATACAAGGTGATGAACAGAAACAGTATTCAAAAATTATGTTTTTCTTAAGGACTTTCTAACTCTGGCAGATGATTTTTCTATCAGGGCATACTGATAGATGGACAAGAGTTGGCAGTGAAAAGACTCTCAGAGAATTCTGGACAAGGGTTAGAAGAGTTCAAAAATGAAGTAGCGTTGATTGCAAAACTTCAGCACCGTAATCTTGTAAAGCTCCTGGGTTGTTGCATTGAAGGAGAAGAAAAAATGCTAATTTATGAATACATGCCAAACAAAAGCTTGGACTTCTTTGTTTTTGGTTAGAATTCTCACAATTTATCAAACATCTATGGCAATCTTCTTATTTCTTATTTGTGGTGTACAAATTTTGGGAAGAACAACTATACCAAATTTGTGTAATGTTTTACTAGATGAAACCAAAAGGAAGTTGCTAGATTGGCGCATGAGATTCAACATTATCAGTGGCATTGCTCGAGGACTTCTCTATCTTCATCAAGATTCTAGACTAAGGATTATTCACAGAGATCTTAAAACCAGCAATATTTTACTAGACACAAATTTGGATCCCAAAATAGCAGATTTTGGCTTGGCTCGATCATTTTTGGGAGATCAAGTTGAGGGAAAGACACATAGGGTGGCTGGAACATAGTAAGCTATTTTCTATATGTTTGATATTCTGTTTTTGAGTTTCAACAATTAACTGTGAAAATTTTGTTTTCAGTGGATACATGCCTCCTGAGTATGCTGCACGTGGACATTTTTCAGTAAAATCAGATGTGTTTAGTTATGGTGTGATAGTACTAGAGATTGTAAGTGGGAAGAAAAACAGGGAATTTTCAGACCCAGAAAACAACAATAATCTTCTTGGCCATGTAAGCATTCTGATATAACTGTGCTGATAATTAGTACAAAATTTAATCATCTGCATCAGACTAATTTAATTCTCACCTTCTTAGGCATGGAGATTATGGACTGAAGAGAGGGCACTCCAACTGCTTGATGAATTGATAGAAGAACAATGCCTAGAATCTGAAGTCACACGATGCATACAGGTGGGGCTATTATGTGTGCAACAAAGACCAAACGATAGACCAGACATGTCATCAGTGGTTCTAATGTTGAATGGTGAAAAATCATTACCAAAGCCAAAGGTTCCTGGCTTTTACACAGAATCAGATGTTACAACCAAAACAAATTCTTCATCAGAAAATCACACACTATGCTCAGTTAATGAACTTTCCATCACAATGATAGATGCAAGATAGGAAGTGGAAGCAAGAAAATGCCATGGCTTCACCTTCCAACGTAGGATATATCAATTTTGTCCGTTTTGGGTGGTTTTCTCTTTAAAAGACGTTGATAGAATCAAGAAAGAAAGATGTATTTAAATTATTTTTTTGTCTCAATTCTTAAAACGATGTAAAATTATTGACTGTACCTAAACAAATACCAAGTTTTAGGTTGAGAACATTGAAGCCATTGAAACTTGTGTATTTGTTGATGATAACCAAATGTATACTCTGTCAATTTGTAGCGATATCTGATTGACAATATTGTGAAAAGTAACAAATTGTGTTATGCATGTTATTATTTACTAGTGACACCCAATAGTTGACACCATTAAACACTACATTTGACACAAGTCACGTAAGCTCGTGGCTTAAGTCAATTGTTGTAGTTTCATTTCAAATTTAGTTACATTTATTAATATAAATATTTATCTATAAAACTTATAGATAAAATGTAATAAATTATTTCTTCGACATACGGCTGTGTTTGACGAGTAATATTATTAGTGAAGTGAGATATCACAATATAATGATATAGATGATGATGAATTACTTTACATAATGGAAAACATTCATTACTTACTTCACGTAAATAAATCAAGATAAATATCAAAAGAGGAAGAAAATATTGTTAAAACAAAATCAATTAAACTAAATAAGCAAAGATAAACTCTAGTTTTAAAACATGGAATTCTACTCCTGCATAGCTATGATAGAAACCTCAAGAAAATAACATCATATAAAAGACAAACCATAATAATTTAGAAGTAGAAGAATCTCCTTTAAAAGTTTTTAGTTCCTTCCAACACCATCTATATGATCCAGAGGTGTTATATTGACACATGATCCATGAGTCACTTCCAACCCACTCCATAACTCGGTGATAGAGTTGCAACTTGTGAGAAGATCTTCATACGAAAGACCATTTTCATGTTCTTCATCAAAAGATGAAGATGAAGATGATGAGGGTTGAAAATCAAACAACAGAAAAATAATATTTTCAAGCAGAACACACACATAAATAAGTAAAAATTTAAATAAAATCACACAAGAAATTTAACTTAGTTCGACACTTCAAGGTTACACCCATGAAAACTCAACAAAAGTATTATTATTTAACATACAATTTTTCTGGCAAAACTTGTAAACCTTCATACAATTTTTCTGTATAAATCTCTCATGCATAAACTACAAACCCTTCTCATGCAATTTTTTGTGGACAAGACTGCAAATCCCTTAATGACACATAACTACCCAAGTCCCTTATACACTCAAGAGACTTACTGAGTTATGGTAATCACTCTATAATAAAACATTCATTTTTATAATATCTTCCTTATGCTCCCTTGGGACTTTGGGGAATAACCACTTGAGAATCAACATATCCTTCCTTCACAAAAAGTCTCACGTGCTCTGAAATGAACATCTGACACAAACACACTTCCAAAAGATCTGCTTGAACCACTCTTGCCAGTAGGTATCTGCACAGACTCATTGATGGTGACAATCTTTCCCCATCATTAGCCGTCACCGCCTTGCAAATCAAACTTGTTGATAATCTTTCACCAACACCACACCAGCCAAACTAGACCCCATCACACATATCAAAGAAGTCATTGAACAAAAAAAGATAAGCAACATTAACCCCTTTCTAAGAAGACCATTCTTATCATGCAAAATTATTCCTTTTCCTCCTTTGATTAAAGCCTCAGCTCTAATGCCATTATTGGAAATTCGATAATAGGAAAATAATTTCTTCAAGCGGAAGCACACCCACAAACTATAAGAGAAATTTAAATAAAATTACACAATAAATTTAACATGATTCGGCACCTCAAGACTTACGTCCACGAATACTCAAAAAAAATATTATTACTCAAATGAAATTTTTCTAATAAAAACTGCAAACCCTTCTCGTACATTTTTTTTTGTGGACAAAATTACTAACCCAATGTAGTTTCTTGTGGACAAAACTGCAAATTCTCCAATGTTACACAACTACCCAAGTCCCTCATACACCTAAGAGATTTATTGAGTCGTGGTAACCACTCTAAAATCAACCATTCATTTTTATAATAACTTTTTTCTACTTCCTTCTTCATATTACTCGATGTGGAACTTTGGTAAATCCTCACTTGAGAACCAACAATGAGTTTGAAGTAGAATCAAAATAAGAGTTGGAATTTTAAAATACCTCTTCCTCTATATTATCACAATAGACATAGGTTTGCATGCTCAACATATGATCCTAAGTCTAAGGCTTCTCAGGTTGTCATTAAACTTCTCCTTTTGAGATAATGTTTTCTCTCACTATAAGAATTTTGTGAATTACCTATAGATAATACGAATTTGGATTTGTAATGTAAATTAGGTATTACATATGGATTTATATACGAATATGTAAATTTGAGTTACATGCGGATTTTTCGTAGGTAACGCAAAAATAAAAAAAAATTCTACCAAACTTTTGTATGTAAACTCTATATGTAAATTTAGCACGTTAAAGCGAGAAATTTTGCGAAGGAGATTATCCATAGATGAGGTTAATTAGATCCTTAGATAATTAAAAATGTTTTACCTATTGATTTTACATACAGATTTGAAAATAATTAATTATTAAAAATTATAAATCCCAAATATGTTTAGGTTTAGGTTACTTGTTTGTCCTTTCTCCTCCTTAGTTATTGGGAAGTTCACTCTCGTCTTTACTCACTTGAGTAGTTCATTCTTGAAGTTCACTCTCATTTTCACTCGCTTGAGAATTTCATTTTCAAAGTTCATTCTCATCTTCACTCACCTGAGAAGTTCATTCTTGTCTCCAACAGCCCAAGAAATTCATTCTCGTCCTGAAGAAGTGAGAAGCGCTTAGTAAGTTAAACCTTTCTCACATGTTCATCGCATACACTCTTCTTCATTCATCTGCCTCTTCTCTATTCATCCCCAAATTACAAACCCTAAATATCTCTCTTCTTTCTTCTGATTGACGCAAAACATAGAACGTATATCATGACGATTGTGGTGGGGTTTGTCGTGATTCTTACCACTAGATACTTAGGTGTCACCATTGCATTGTTATATTGGGAGGAGATTGAGATCGAGGCCAGGGAACTACATGTTATATAAAGATATGCTTCTTTCTTTCACTGTTTTTTATTTGTATATGCTTAACTACAACAATTTTCCCTTCATTAGTTCAAACCACTTGATAACACCAATTAAGGTTTCACCAATAAGGGTGTCGAAGGGTTTTTTTGGCAGTGTGTATTATATTGACACAATAATTTTTTGTAGGGTGAGGTGAACAAAATAAGAAGAAAAATGCAATAAGGTGATGTGTAGTAGGGTAACGTGGTGTGTGGTTAACAAATAAACATGGTTTTTTGTTCATTTATGACGTAGTAACAATTGTTTACTTTATAATTTTTTTTGTTTACAAACACAGGAGCTTGACCGCTCAGTCCATGTTGATAAATCTTTCAACAAACACATATATGAAGGAGTATAGGGGATTTTGTCAATGATAGATCTAGGCAGGTACATGTTAGTTTCTACCAAGTTTATTACAACTTTACACCTTAACTATTTACTATTTTAATGCAAACATTTCTTATTTCAATAGGAAGAATTTCAAACCATATTTTATCAAGCATTATCTAAAACTGCTTTTGTTGGTGTCTCACAATGCGGTCCCCTAGACCATATTGAGGAGGAGAGACTAAGGAACAGACGTTGGTTAAAGATGGCGGGTGGAAGGTACAAGGCATGAGTATATGGAGTTGGATATTTCAATTCTCGTGAAGATTGTGTTGACAATTACCTATAATAGACAAAAACATCTTTAGTCAATAAGTAAATGAGAAGATTATTCAACTTCGACAACAACTAGCAACTGGTGAGGATCAATTGTCTAGTAGTGAGGAGTAAATTCATCAAATGAGTTCCCAAATTCAAAGCAAATTTGATACCTTACAATGTTTTATTGGTGCAATCATTCAATATCTCCCACCTCTATTAGTAACAGATGCTTAAAATATTTTTCGCTAGCCAAATACTAAACAAGGAAATTAGGTGCAGGAGAATCAACAAGTGGATCAAGATGATGAAGAAAAACATAATTCACCTCGTCCTTATCATGATTATTAGTGTTAGAGAACTTTAGACTTTATCTATGTTAGGAAATCTTTCTTAGATATATTATCACATCATTGGATTATTTTTTTTATTCAAATGGTTGGTTTTTTTTACGTTGTTTAACATAGAAACGAAAATTGTATGCTTAAATTATTTGCCTTAATTATTGATTCTTAGATATTTATAAATTCTCTTAATGCAGTAAACTTTTATGATGAACTTTAATGTTCAAGATTACAAAAGTGGTGTAGGAAAATTCCACTACCATCAAAGCTAATAAACACACTACATACGGATAAATCTATAAGTAATTATCTATGAAAAATTGTAGGTGATTACCTACGGA
>Ga0214542_1001872_pt1 | contig 43500 bp, 20 predicted proteins | sample CNSS1metaG_FD_160096 | JGI IMG/M metagenome (GOLD analysis project Ga0214542, IMG submission 160096) | Root nodule microbial communities from cowpea collected in UCLA plant growth center, Los Angeles, California, USA - CNSS1 | ecosystem: Host-associated > Plants > Roots > Nodule | place: USA... | reverse complement strand
ATTTATATATAATATATATATATATATATATATATATATATATATATATATATATATATATATATATATATATATATATATATATATATATATATATACATACATATGTATGTATGTATATTATTATTTGGTCTTATTTCTAGTCACTGTGAGATTTGCAATTGAAATCAATGTGACATGTGAAAGAAACATAGTTTCTTATCAAATCTAATAGTTATCTATAAATACTTTAGGTTTTAATGTGACTAATTATGATCTAAATAACTGTCACTATTATCTTCCTTTCATGATTTGAAGATAAATTAGAAATATTTAATTATAATAACCAAGTACGAATCAAACTAATTATTAGTGATAAATGCATCTTAATTTTTGAGAAATTTTCAGTTTAGACTAATTATGCGTATTAGAATTGTTTGCCTTGTATTTGCTGTAGTAGGTGTTTTGGTGACTAGTGTTAATTACTACAATCAGATGAAGTTCTAATTTTTCTTTTTTTTGCTTGTGTGCTTCATCATGACTCCGGGTTATATGTGTGATAAAAGGTCCTTGAACTTATTATTGCATGGTTGCAAATTTGTATTTTTAAATAATTGGCTGGTATGCATTCAGAGAACTATAGCCTTTCTTTGTTTTATGGCTATTTTTTTTTTGTGGTGCTTAGCTAATCATTATTTTAGAGGGATTTTGAAAGTTGACTTTTAAAGAGATTTTATTGTTTTATTTACACTTTCTTGGCTTTGGCATTTTGTTTTCTTTTCCAGTTATCTTTTTCTCTGCTTTATCTTCACTTGTTTCTTCTCTAATACTATTTCTTATTCTATATAACAAAATGGTGAAAGAATATTGATTCTGTGACATGTTTAATGGAGGCAGATTGTGACCTACATGTTTACATTATTTTTTTCAGCCGAGCAATGGGTGATGCCAGTTCTGCAGTTTCTTATTTTGAAGAAAGTGTTCAATTTCTGTCCAAGTTGCCAAAAGATGATATGGAGGTCTTTTCATCTGAACATTGTTTTCTTTGTGTACAGAGTCAAAATGAATAAACTTCAACATAATATTTTTTCTTGTTTGCTTATTGTCAATTTAATTTTTTAAATTTCTTGTCCTACAGATTACACATACACTTTCTGTTTCACTTAACAAAATTGGAGATCTTAAATATTATGATGGAGATCTTCAAGCTGCAAGATCTTTCTATTTTAAATCTTTGGATGTACGCCGGGATGTTGTCAAGCAGAATTCTAACGTTCCATCCCAGGTTGGATATTACTATCTAAATACAGTTTGTTTAAATTTTTTATTTTTTATTATTTTATGTAATCATTCAAGTCTCTTGCTTTTCTTTGGTTCTGATGCAAGCTTTACTGTGGTTGTTTGTAGATTGTTGTACAATGTCATAATAAGTTGACCAGCTAAGACGATTTATTTAAATTTTGGTGAAATGTGGAAGAAATTTATGAAATTAAATCTCTCAGGCAAATTTCACCCTTAATGTTCCTAGCTTTACAGTTCTGCCATATGAGCTTTTTGATGACTATTGATACTTTGCAGTTTTATTTTTATTTTCTTCTGAAACAACTGAACCGTACAAATAACTTTGATAATTAACTGGCTCTCTTTTTCATTGTTTTCAAAAACTTTATAGGTTCTAGATGTTGCTGTTTCTCTTGCAAAAGTTGCAGATGTTGACAGAAATCTTGGGGAGGAAAAGTTGGCTACTGATGGGTTTCAAGAAGCCATAGACTTACTGGAATCACTAACGTTGAAATCTGAAGCTAGTGGGCTTGAACAGCGGGTAAGTGAGGGGGCCATTTTCATTTTGACAATTATTTTGATCATAAACTATACTAGTGAAAGATTACAAGTTAAATGAAGATTATATGCTCAATTAGAAAGGTAGCAGGACTCATGTTAGAATCTTTTAACCATTCATGGGAGATGTAGGGGTTAAGATGAGCTTCTTCTCCCAAATAAAAAAGTTTTCTTATTTCATTTCTCCTTATATATAAACGTTGTAGTTGAATTTATGATAATTCTGTAGATGTGTCTAGTTAATTTTTTCTTTCTTCAAATATTCAACAGCTGAACAGGTCTGATGCATAAGATTTGATAGAATTAACGTTTTAGAATGGACTATTTAAGTTGTACTTGGGAGTTGAGGAAGAGAATGTGAAACTAAGCAAGGCCACTAAGACAATTACCAAGATGAACTATAGATTCTGATTAGGCAGCTTGTTCCACATCGCTTATCTCAATTCTTGAAGTATGACTTGTATATATGTATATGTATATTAAGTGGTTTAATGTCAATTGGTTTTAAGATAAATCTTACAAAGTTATCTTTGTTAAAGTATAGTTAATGATTTTTGAGTTGAAGTGCATTGTAAGCTACATTACTCTGTTTTTTTTTTTTTCAATAATTCCTAGTTATAACTTTCCAGCATACTCCAAGTAAAAAGAGTATATATGAACACACACACACACACAAACAAATGTTTGTTTTATGCTGGATTTCCTTATCAAGTCCTGCAATTAATTTCAATTTGAATCCTTCTGCACAGCGGCAATCAGTTCTAGACTTCCTTAGAGGCCAACTTCCAGATAAACAAGAACAAGCTGAGGCAACAGTCTGAGATAGGTGGTCCACATGAAGAAAGGCAACATGAATTCAGATGCAAGTAAATGTTTCTGTATGCCACGGGACAAGTTTGTAAAATAAGCTCAGCTTAACAAAGGCACTACAATTGGAGGAAGAGGAGATCTCAGAGTAATGAATATTTTAGTCATTTCTGACACTGCAGTACCTTCCTATGCACCACTCTTATCTTTTTGTTTCCACCTCTTTCCTTTCCTTGCTTACTATATCTTGGTGCATTGTGACAGTTGTATTGGGGTGTTCCTTGCATCACTGTAACTAAGTATATAATAAACTGGAAACGAAGAAACATGTACTATAGGTTGTGCATTTTGAGTTAGAACTTGATGAATACATTCCATACTGTGAAAAGTGAATTTATAGAATATTTTTCATTACAATATTTCTTATACTTGATGGTGCCAAATACTCTTGTGCATTCTGATTTCATAATTCCATGCATTAGAATTTTTCTTACAAGTAGTACATAGAAGAAAATTTATCCGGGTGGAGGTAAAGTATAAAATTTACTATGAATGAAAAATAACATGATCAATTTACCTTTGTTATAAATAGAGGCGAATTGATTGCATGGATAGAACTTGAGCTTTGTTTGAAGAGAATACTAAAGTATTTGAACAGAAAAAATATGATTCAATTGAATTCATAGTAAACCAGTCCACAAGGGTACTCTGGGATAATTACCAAAATATCTCCTCAGTATCATATAGTATAATAATTGTCATAATTACAACCGTTGATTATATCTTTTGCAATTCAACAAAATCTTTTCATAACTCAAGTTGGTGGATGAATTTCTGAGCTTATTATGTGAAATGGTGGAATCGTTATATGAGAAAACTTTTATAAACAAATTTATTGACATTTTGACAGAACGTAACATGTGATCATTATCCAATTTTTCTTTGATGAAGTATTTGTTATCTTTATAGGTTTTATAGGAAAACTTTATAAACAAATGTTAATAGATGTCTTGATGGTCATCCGTATCGGTTTTGTGCCATCATGCTTCACTAGCTTCAGAGTCATACTAATAGTTTATTTATTATTACAATAAAAGATTATAGGTTCTTCGCACTTCATTTTGAGATCACTCAAAGTAATTTTCATTCATAACAATTTACACACCTTGTTCCATAGTGCAAGATTTAGTCTTCGAACCATATCTTGTAAATTCATTTTATTTCTTCAAGTCATTAGGTGTCCAACTAAACATGCAATATTCAAAGGTGGAATTTTGGATTCCAAGATAATTTCCCCATATAACGATTCCACGATTTCACAGACAACAATGGAGTGACAATAACAACAATGATGAATATGGAAAAACAGTGACAAAACAACTTGGGAGCACTTCAGACATCCTAGAAAGAAGAAATTGGTGAACTTAAAGAAAAAAAAAAAAAAAATGACTTATAACTAAGGTGACAAGGAATAAGATACTTTGATACCACCCGGAGAAAAGAAAAGAATACTTAAGTATTTGAAAAGAAAATGTATGATTAAATTGAGTTGACGAAAACTACGTACAAAAGGGTGTATATAAAACTCTATCACCTTAGAATCTCGGTGATTTTCTTATCAATGGCTTTAGCTTTTAAAGTGAGCAACTCACTTTTGAAGAGCCAAATCCTATTGACATCTTTGTTAAAAAAATATGTTCATAAATTATCAGTCTATGTAGAATAATTTGGCATGCTCAGACAAGCATATTGATATAGAAATACATTGAAGAAACAAACATAAATGAAGCATGCTCAATTTATGTTTCAAATTTCACTAAACACCAGAATAGAGGTATTGAATCTCCTAACAAAAAAAAAAACATCTCAACCTAATATACTTAAAAGAGAAGGTTATCAATCAATATCAGAAGGGAACCTCATTTTTGTTTCAAACTATTAGTGTGTGAATCAAATTCCAAACTTGGAACAAATTACATACCCTTCCATTCTCATTAACATAAAACAACAGGCAACAGCATACTCAAGGATGAAACTTAGACGTAATTCTCAGGCAATTTTGGCATTGTTTCCCAATCTAAAGTACAATTTCACCAAGAAAATCTTTGTACTAAAGATTTAAATTAAAAAGTCAAAGTACATTATTGAAGGAAATCTTCAATGGTGATAGGAGAACAGTATCAAAACCATCAATAAACACCATTCAATTCTCATCAACATCAAACAAATAGGTAACACCATGTAGTTTATTTGGTGTATCTAGTGTTGTTTTCTAATCAAAATTAGAGTTCTACATCAATAATCTACAGAATAAAAGTTCGCATTAACCTTCAAAATGATACTTCAATTCTGATTGGATTGGAGTACAAAAGGCATAAGAAAAATTGCTTCCAAGTTTCCAAGTGCACCAACTCAACCATCAAAGTCATCATCATCACTCTCATCACTGAAGTACCCGGCTTTCTTCTTCTTCTTACTCTTCGGAGCCACAGCATCGTCGTCGCGGTTTCCCGTCAACAGCCTCTCGTCGGCGCCGTCGTCCACGACGGACGCCCAATTATCATCTTCGAACCGGGCACCAGCTCCGACACCGTCAGAATCCTCCCCGCCGTCGTCTTTGTCGTCATCGCGGTGGTGGGGCACACGTCGGGGGCGCTTGGGCTCGGGGCGCTGGCGGGGGCCTAAATGGTTCCTCGGGCAATCGTATGAGAGGTGCCCGTCGGCGCCGCACTCGAAGCAGCGGGCAGTGTCGCGGTAGACGCGCTTGCGGATGAACTCGGGCGCGCGGCCGTTGTCGGCGGCGATGGAGGCGGTGAGGGTGCGGTCTTTGAGAACCATCCGGTGCGTCTCCGCGGCGGCGTTGCGCGCGTCGTCGGGAGAGACGAACTGGATGAATGCGACGCCGCGGCTGAGGCGCGTGTGACGGTCCTTGAGGACCGTCACGCGCGCGATTCGGCCGAATTTGGAGAAGAGCGTGTGGAGATCGGAATTGGTTAGCGAGTAATCGAGGTTCGAAACGTACAACGTTGATTTGGACGGTGCCAACGACGATGATCCTTTGTTATTGGTTTTGGGATTTGAATTGGGATTTGGATTTGAATTGGGATTGTGTTGCGTAGGGCTAGGGTTTACGCTGCTGTAGCGGTAGTAGAAAACGTCGTCGTCTTCGTCGCTTTCGCTCTTTTTCTTCTTTTTCTCTTTGTTTTTGGACATGATTCGATTCGTTCGAACTTGTTTCTTCTTCTTCTTCTTCTCTAACTCACTTCTTCTCTCAGTTTGCTTAGTTGTTGAATTATTAATATTTCATTACAGGAGGATAAGTGTTTGCTTTTCTGTAAATCAAATATTATAATAAATAATTTTAATTTTTTTACCTATAACTATATATATATATATGAGATATTTTTTTTATATGATTTTTATTTCCATAATGATATAATTATTAACTAAATTTTTTAAAATAACCGTTATTCTAACATATTTTGAATAAAATTATCATATATTTCTCTACTTCTTTTTTTCTTTACTATAATTTTAGTTTCTATTCTTCTAACAGAGTATTTCTTGTAACATTCCAATTTCAGCAGCTTAAAGCTAATAAAAATACTTTTTGTAACATTCCAATTTCAGCAGCTTAAAGCTAATAAAAATAGTGAGTTTCATCATAATTCCAAAACAGATAATTCAGTGTACACAATATATTGATACAGTCTTACAAAATATATGACTATAAAAATATATCACTTATACACTTAAATTGACCATTGCTAAAGCTCCCACTGGAAACCTCCTCCTCAACCCTAAAACGATGGCTCTTCATCCTCCAGAAATGTCTTTGACATTGCAACCACATTTGCTCCCACCGAATAGGTGATCATCGCAAAAGGAAACATACAACACAAGACAGGAATACAAAAAGCAAGGGTAAGCTAATTTGATTAAAGGAATCATGCAGTTCAATTATAAACATAAATCATGCAATCTTTATCTTTATCACCATAATCATATAGACCACCACAACACATATACATGACTCTAAACTCAATATCTGGATTATGTAAGCGACATCGGATCTCTTGGTGGCTTGCACCTGTGACGGTTCCCAAACTCTGCAGAGTTTGGACACAAGGGGTTATCACTCAACCACTCCCAAGGTAAGTCCCATTCGCGTCTGTGATTGAATCGGGTCCACAAACTAGGACCTCCTACTACTCCTCCCGACATAATCCATTATGCTCTACATGAGCCTTAATGGTTATAGGAGCGTCAGGATACCAACCAAAACTGAGTCCTTATGTCCTTACATACACTAAAACATTCCTCTTAGAATTTCCCTTGAAATCCTAGTTTAACCACTTCTTCTCGTATTCCAACTTCATGCAATTTCACCACACATATTACTAGTCATAACAATTCATGCATATCGTAACTAAGTTCACATTTTAACATTTAAACATAGCTTCATCCATTAGAAACAGAGAAATAACACTCAGCTGCAGAGGTTCTCGCCCAAGCTGGAAGGTCTCGCCCAAGCGAAAGGGCTCTCTTGCTTAGGCGAGTCATTCTCGCCTAAGCGAGACTCGAAACAGAGAACAACCCAAACTCTGGGCAAATTCTCGCTCAGGCTAAGCTGTCTCGCATAGACAAGAGTGACTCTCGCTCAAGCGAGACTGGCTCGCCTAGGCGACATCTCGCGCAAAAACAAGGGATGAGTTTTTGGTGTTTTCGCTCAGGCGAGAGCTGCTCGCTTAGGCGAAAATACCAGATTCTCAATCTGTTCTCACATGCAACAGTAAAGAAATCTAGCACAATCCAAGCATACACTCAATTACACAGTTCAAACACTCATACAACAATCAATCATGCAATTCAAAGTCATCAGAATGATTTCTATACGAAATTCAAGTAAAACAGTTAGCTTCCCTTACCTGTTATCCTGTTTAGACACCTTTATAAACGTCAACGCCTTAAAAACGTTAACACCTCTAACTCCACAGGATGCTCTACTACACATAGAAACATCACAAGAACGATCAGGACATACCGTTATGATCACTGATCAGCAGAGACTCATACTGATGATTAAAACGTCACATGCAAGCGAAAGAGGGCTTGCATGCAACAAAAAACAGAAAAAGACTAAAAAGAGAGCGGAAACTCAACTTACGCGAACGGAGTTTATCAATTTGAAGAGCCCACCGAGATGATCAATCCTACGGTCTCGGTTCTTCAATCAGACGACTAGAGAGACAGAACTTCTAGAGAGAAGTCAGAGAACTCTAGAAAAGTGGTTTCTAGAGAGATGATGTGTTTTAAAATAATGAAACTCGTTTATAACAATTCTATTTATACTATAACCTTTTAATATTAAAATAATCGAGTCTCACTATTTTTAAACCACTATCACTTTTAAAACGTCATTTTCTAGGGTCTTACACTTCTTATGTTCTTACTGTTTTTATCTTTTTAATCAATTTAAATATGTTATTAACTTATAATATAATATAAATATTTAAAAATTGGACATAAAAATTTTATACATGTATTTGTGTTAATTTATAGCAGTATATAAAGAAAATTCTTTCTTTTATTTTTATATTTTTTCAATTTTATTTTTAATTATTATTTTAAAAATTAATTATTTTATTTTTAATTATTGTTTTAAAAATTTCTTTTATTTTTAACAGTTATTTTAAGAACATTTTTGTACACATATTTTATTTTTTTAATTTTATTTATTATTTTATAAATTGTTTAACTTATTCTAAAATCTTTTTTACTTTTAACAATTAATTTATTTAAGGATTAAATATGTTTTTGGTCCCTCAAGTTTCAATGAAATTTGAAATTAGTCATTCTTCAAAAATTTTGGCCAATTTAGTCTTTTATCTTTAAACATGTATGAATTTAGTCATATTAACCAAATTTTGTTAAGTTTATATGATGTTTCAAGCACATTTCATGATAGTAGTATTTGAATTGTTTACATCGTTTGACATATTTTTGCTTCAATGTTAACTCAAATATTATCATAAAAAACATTTAAAATGTTAAATAAACTTAACAAAATTTGGTAAGAAGGACTAAATCCACGTATTTCTAAAGATAGATGACTAAATTGATATAAAGTTTTGAAGAGAGACTAATTTCAAAATTTACTAAAACTTGAGATCAAAAACATATTTTCTTCATCTTTGTTCTCTAATATTCCCTATAAGCAGCCAACAACACATGAGCTTCCATCACCCCTACACTTCACAGAACATCCAAAACCACCATTTTCATCCCTAAATACCTTCATCTTTGTCTAGCCATATCACTTTCACTCCCAACTGAATCATCTCCACGTCTCCCTTCGTCAATGTTATTCACCTACATAACATCACCATAATCAAATACTAAGGAACCAACAACCCATTCCATCATCCATTACACCCCAGCCCGAAACAGAGAAGAAAGAGAAACAATCACTGGTGGCTCTGATTAAGACGAGGACGTACATCGGCTGAAGTTGGCATTGGAGCGAATGTTGTGCTTAAATCCTCTTCCAAAACACAATTTTTTCTCATCTCTCCTTTTCTTATATTCTTTCTTTTCTTATTTCTTTTCTTATATCGTGGTTATACCTACTCTAATCTAAGAGTTATCTTGCTAGTTTATGAGATTCTCGAAAATTCTAAGAAGTTTTTGTTGTATCTTGGGGAGCTTGCACACTACATCACAGATAAGTCCTTAAAGGCAATGAATCTATACGCCTCGGGAAGTCTTTTTGGTTCGTGATTTTGTCAGCTACTACAACATGTAATCGTGAGAGTCACGATTAGGGCACTCTCTCGTGCACGTTGAAAAAAACGAAGAAGAAAAGAAATTGCGAGGTCCTCATCCGCACCAGCGACGATCTCAATCACGAGCACCATAGTGGCAATGACACCGATCATCCATAGATGAGTGGCGGCAAGCTCCAGAACCTGGTGTGGCTCGGGCGAAGCTTTCTTAGTCTATAAGGGGGCTTAGTCTCTCCGAAAAATTCCCATATAAAACTAAAACAATGATTGAATTTGAAAACATAAAGATAGATAACAACATTTATTAAGCAATTTTTGTAACTAAGTTTCCAATATTATATTTAAGATTTGAAAATTCAACGTCACTATTTTATTGTAAATGTTCTTAATTATCCAAATTTAAATAATTTATCAATCATGTTTAAATTATGTCAATCTTTGTTAAGAATAAAATGCAGATCTTGCTTGATCAATTATTTTTTTTATAATTTATCAAAACAAAATTAAAAAATAAGATGAAAGATAAATTTCTTATACACAACATAATTATTTATATTTAAGAAAAATAACTAAAAATTTTAGATTTGATTTAATTTTTGAGAGACTCAATAATTTGATTTAAAAAAAAAAGTAACTAGAAATTTTAGATTTAATTTAATTTTTGAGAGATAATTTGAAAAAACAATATGTAATTTCTTTTATAGCTATAATTAGTATATTCAATCTTCATGATGAAATTTATTAAAAACTTTGTATCAACTAAATATATGTCTAATTATATATAAGAGAATGTAAATACCACATTTCTAAATAATTTTATAAGTTAGACTTAATCTACTTATGAACTCATGGCGCTTGTTACAAATTCCAACCTCATTTACCATATATATTTTAATAATAGTGACAATACAAATTATGAAAACACTTGTTTATTCTTTATTAAAAAAAGAAATTAATAATAAGTTAAAAAGAAAATGTCCATTACTCCAAGTTTCAAACTTTCTTTGATTAATTAATTATTTCGCATATAAAATCATTTTAAATCTATATATAAAATACACAATAAATAACATTATAGGTCAGTTTTAAATATTTACTGATGTCAAACATTATTAAAAGAAATCAACAACATTTTAAATATTAAAATGTTAGAGCAACCGCGATGATAAAGATCTTAAATTTATATCTTATTTTTAATTAAATGAATTGTATTAGAACGTGTTAATGTCACACAATAAAACTTTTAAATATGATTTACGTCTTCTATTTCAGTAAAGTAGAAACTTTCTACTAGAAAGTGATGTTGAAATAAAAATTATAGATATGTATATTTTGATGGCTGAGACGCGTCAGCAACTTTTTATTTTTACAATATAATAATGTGATATGAATAGGTTAAAAGAAATAATGAGTGTTATTAGAATTATATGGTTTCTTGAGAAAGAGAACAAAGAAGAATTATTACATGGTAAAATGTGTTTTTCCTTAAAATTTTCGAAGTTGGGTTTTGTTTTATTAGTGTCTTCTAATTTTAAGATGCATTATTTCTAATTAAAGAAAATATAAAAGCTGTTGCATTATAGCTCAACATTTTTTCTTCTGATAGTTTCACACACACACACACACACACATATATATATATATATATATATATATATATATATATATATATATATATATATTAAAATAAAGTATATGTATCACTGTAATGTAAAAAAAAGTAGAGTGTATAATTACATTTTTTAGATTATTTTAATTTTTTTTTTCGTTACTAATGTTCAACATAATATTTTATTTTATATCGGTAGTCATCTTTCATTATAAGAATATTAAGATTAATGTATTTAAAAAAAATCAAATTTGATTATAATAAAAAAAAATGTAGCACATCCATTTATATATTATATAATTTATCCTTTATATATATATATATACTAAATAATAGTATTAAAAAGAAAATTAAAAAGACTAATAAAATTAGGATTAAGAAGGAGTAAGCCCCGTTCTGTTAGTCATAGGATGACCATGTGTATATGACTGTGAAGTTGGCCAATTACTACGGTGGAACAAGCATGGGCTCCACACATGTCTCAGCCCCTTGGCCCAAAGGCACTCAAGGCAAGTTCCAGCTCGCAGTTGCCCTCTCCAGGGCCTGCATTTCTGCAGCATGAGCCCGGGGACTTTCCTAGGCCCAGCAAGAAGCAGAGACCCAATCACATCACCTCTTAATCCAAAGTTGGAACCGAACCTTGTCTAGATCTTTATAAATATAATTTAACTCTCAATTTCTATCGATGTGGGACTTTGGTGATGATGCTTAGGATATTGATGTTATAACGTATACTGGTCAGGGAGGGAACTTCTTCAAGAAAGATAAGCACGCCATAGGATGTTTGGTTCTAAATCAAGTGTAAGTGTTTTTGACTATGAAAAATGTGACTCTCTGGACCTGCCCTTTTTTTGGATCCAATTATATCATAAATTATCGTTGGAAATGGCCATGGTGCACCAGAGAAGTATTTCACATTGCTATTTTAACTTTTAAATCAACCAAGTATTTCACAAAACATTTCAAAATCTTTTTATGGCGCGAAAATTCCCCAGAATTCAGAGGCATAACCTAAAAGCTGGTTCATCACAGAGATAATCATCATTCTCAAGCTTCTTGCTTGATTCCAGAAAACTAAGGAAGCGTTTGTTTGCAATGCAGAGTGTGCAGAAGAAGAAGATGAAGAAAGGAGACATGGTGTGGGTCAGATTCCCCTTCTACCCTCTCAAATGGCTTCCTGCATTGGTTCTTTCTTCTGACAACCTTGGCGTCAATGTCAGCTTCTCCTTCTCCTACACACAAAACGACGCCGTTTTCCCCTCCTCCTACATCCCCCACCCCCAGATTCTCCCCTTCGAGGAAGCGTTCCCCTTTGTTGCTAAGCGCGGCGAAGTTGATTTGCCGCAGCTTCATTCCGCGCTACGCTTCTTCGGCCTGAGCATTGTTTCCGGACTGCGTTGTCGGTGTCTGACGGGCCTCAACGGACTGGACTGTTCTTCCGTGTTTGACCCGACTGAGGTTTTGGGCTTTGTTTTGGACGCCGCCGTTTCGCCGTCGGTCGAACTCCCCTCTTTCGCCCGTGCTATTAGAGTCGTTGCTCAGGTTCACGCTTTTCGGAGCTGTTATTCTTTGAAGCACAAGAAACTCTACAAACAAACTAAAATCGCAGGTAGTTCTATTAGGGTTAATACCATATTCTGTTTCAACCTTGTATCAGTATTTTAATAGTTCTTGGTCAAACTATACTTTAAAAGGGTGCATGTAAAAAATCGATTTTTATAATAAAGAAAAAATCAAGAGTGTCACTATAATTTTGCTTTAGATTGTTTACTCTTCTGATTTTGTAATTTTCAACAAATTTTTATAGATTGTGTTAGAAGGAATGTATGAAACTAAACTTTCGTGGCAGGGTTTGTTTCAATTTTGGTTTATTTTATTTTTGAAAATTTTATAGTTGTTGATTTTAGCTCCAATTTCTGTGTTATTCTGTTGTATTTTGGACTAAGCTATGGATGCATGAGCCAGGTTTCTGGCTGTAAATTGATGACTTCTCAAAGTAATTCTATTGATTGTTGTTGTGAGTTGAGAAGACAGTATTGTAATATGTATACGCCTTGATAAGTTAAGGTTTACCATTTTTCTTGACATAACTAAGCTGCTGGTCCCATTGGTGAATGGCATCTTGAATTTAGAAACTTCTGTTCAGATAACTATGTTGGATTTTCCAGTTTTGTTGTTATGTGTTACTCCAATGTCATGTTTTTCAATATGCTTTTCATAGGTGATAATGTGAAGATGGTTCCAAGTTCAATTTTGGGTCAGAAGACGCATTTAGTTACTCAAGAATCTGTTGCTTTGGAATCCCAGGCAAAATGTCAGATCGTACCCAAAAACCAACAGTCAAAGAAAGTTCTTGGTGCTTTGAAGATATTGAACTCAACGGTTCCAGTTTGGGAAGTAAGTACTGCACACTTGTTTAAGAATAGACATCCGATTATTTCAGAGACTTTTATAGACTGTCCTTCTTTAGATCCACTTTACATGGTGCTAGAAAGACTAAAATCTTCAAGGCAGAGCCTTCTGGAATTCAAAAAGATATCAGACCGTGGCTTAGTTGACATCTGCTTTGAAAACTTTGATACTATGAGTAAAACTCACATCTTAGTTCCTTCCAATTTTATGATTCATTTGAGAAACTATATTGATGAAAGAGAAGACAATGGCCATGAGCTTTGCTGGAGATTGCCCGACAAAGACATCATTATATACCTTAACAGGAAAAGAAGGCGACTAGGTAACTCAGCTTCATGTCATGTTTTTCCTCAAATTAGTGGAGTTCAAGAAAGTGAAGGGGATGCATACATTCCAAAACATACCAGACCAAGGATCTCAGACATTAAGATGCTTGAACCAGAAGGAAATATCCAGAAAGACAGTGAGGCCTCAACGCACGTTTGTGACACACATATGAACTTCACTGACAAGGTTCAGAAAGTGGATTCTTCAAGAAGTCAATACTGTGAATCATTGTCTAACTCGGTGTTTGACTTCCATTCTGATATGTGGGAGGTTGATGCCAGTGCAGCAAAAGGTAAAGGTATTCTAGGATCTGACTCATTCCTTTACCAGGAAAGTCTGCAAATGATTTGCAATAGTGTTACAACAACTCGCAGGTCAGAAAAGTCTGCAGGAACGGAATTATTTTCTGAGGGTTGTTTGGTAGAGGATAAGGATCGCTTCCAAGGTGTTGCTTCTTGTTCGATATCCAATTCAGAAGTTGGACAGTTATCAAGAACGCATGTCCCCTATTCTTGTAAAACTCTTCACATGAAGTTCCCCAAGGATTTCAACTTTCCACCCAAGGAAGAGTTAGTAAAAAAGTTTAGTGTATTTGGTTCAGTAGATTCCTTTAGAACAAGAGTCTTTTTCGACGGTGGCTCAGCTCAGGTGTGCTTTCTACATGAAGGTGATGCAGTTGCTGCATATAAATATGCCAAAAGGAAGGCCTTGTTTGGCATGGCTAAAGTCCAGTTTTGGCTTGACCCTTTTGAGTACAAAAGAAGAGGATTCCAGCGTTTTGCTCACGTGCCTCCACTGAAATCATGTCTGAGAAATTCCAATGCCTTGAGAAAGGAAAGCATAAAGAAAGAACGCAGAGTGAGATTTGAGTGTTCTGCTCACGTGCCCCCAGTGGCTAGTAAACAAACAGTACCACCACTGAAATCATGTCTGAAAAGTTCCAATACCTTAGGCAATGAAAGCAGAAAGAAAAAAACGCAGAGTACGATTCACAATAGTGACTTAGTTGACATGGATTTACTGAATGAAGAATTTCATAACGTATTTAACTAACTTCTGTTGACTCATCTTTGTTCCTTCTTTTCAACATGGCATTTTCTCATGGAAGTGACGAAAAAGAAAAAGAAAAACTGAGCATTGTAAATATCAAAGATCTGTATGTTGAATCTTTACAGCTATCAAAATGTTATTAAATGGACTATAATAGAAATTTTAAACGTTTTTTTCTTAAATTATGAGAGTTTTTACCTGTTTAACCTGCATTCTTACACTAACAATAATTTGATTATTATAAGCTAAATTGTTAAGATACTGTTAAAATCATTTAACTATTTATGTAGTGTTGTAAAAATTGATTATTCTTAAAAGGATCATTATTATTATTTTGTTTTCATATAGTTTAAACCATGATAAATATGATATGTGTATTTAATACGTTTATTTTAAAAACAATATATATATATATATATATATATATATATATATAAATATATATATATATATATATATAAATATATATATATATATATATATTAAAAAATGTATAAATTTTTTTAAAAATATGATAAGTATGTGATTATCTGTGAATTTAAATTAGAATCGTACGTATTAAAGTTGATAAAATAAAAAATTATAAATTATTTTTATCTTAAAAAATTATAAATTATTGTTATCATACATATTGGTTAAATATGATCTCAAAAATCAATTAATACAATTTATCCCCAAATGTTTCACGAAACTTCATTAATATTAGGTTACTTACTTGATGGTATTTCATTCTTCACTTTCAATAATGGTTTGAACATTAACAGTAACCCCAAATCCTTCAACAACATTCAGGGCCAGAAACACTATAAGGGTTTAGAGAGTGAGTTTTTAGCCATATTCCAAGCAAAAGAAAACATTTTAACATTTTTCTATGACATTGTCCAAAAATACTAAAAGGTTAGAGTAGAGTTTGGTCCATCTTTGTGATACAATCTCACTTCTTTTTTCACGGATATATAAGGTTTTAGAGAGTGAGTTTCTGGCCATATTCAAAGCAAAAAAAATATTTTAACATTTTTTTTATGGCATTGTCCAAAAATACTAAGAAAAGATGAAAATGTTAGAGTAGACTTTGGTCATTGGAAGTCGACATCCGTGTGAGACATTTGAGTTATAAATGTTGATATTTGTTTAGTATATTTTTTCTGTTTCTTTTGTTATTATGAATGTTGACGTCCGCTTCAAATATTTGAGTTGCAGATGTCGAAATCCATTTCAATTTTTTTTTATTACGGATGTTGACATTCGTTTCGAATATTTGAGTTGTGGATATCGACATCCGTTTTCTATTTTTTTTGCTGCTGTTTTGGTCCGACGGTGCATCTGCTGTTTCTATCCTTTCACACTCATCATCCATCACAGCAATATGTCAAACGGACTGGCGAAATTCAGTGAGCAAAGTGTCTCTCCCAAGTCTGCTGCGCTTGGACTTACCTGCACAAACATTAAGGTTTTGCAGTCTCCACCTGCATTTCACCCACACATATCAAACATTAACAGTCATATAAAACTGCGGGTATGAAATCAAATCGCATTCATTTTCAAAGGATTGGATAAATTCTTGATGTTGAAGTCGAGTCTTACCTAACGAGCTTTGCAGCATATGAGTAAGTTTTGAGTTCCTGTCAAAACCAGAGTATACAGATAATAATTAGAAAAAGGATAATTCAGTTCTGGTTTATTTAAGAGAGGAAAAGAGACTTGCCTGTAAGGAATGTGGGCTGATTTAGAAGCAAGGGCAGAAATAACATCACCAAGCGCTGAAAGAGACTTATTTATAACCTGTGATGAACAAGGCTCATCTTCCTAGTTTATCAACTAAGAACATCGATATGAATGTTATATTATTTGCATTGCTAAAGTCCCACATCGATAGAAATCGAAAGCTAAAGTATGTTTATAAAGCTCTGGGCAAGACGTATTTGCAACTTTGGATTAAGGAGAGATGTGATTGGGTCTATGCTTCTTGCTGGGCTCAGGAAAGTCCCCGGGCCCTTTCTGCAGAAATGCAGGCCCTTCGAAGGGTAACTTCGAGCTTGGACTTGTCTTATGGCCTTTGGGCCAAGGGGGCTGAGACATGTGTGGAGCCCATGCTTGTTCAGCCGTAATAATTGGCCAACTCTACAGTCATTCACATGGTCATCCTGACTAACAGAACGGGGCTTACTCCCTCATAATCCAATCCTATATATTTTTATTTTTTATATAAATTAATTTCTTTTAGCTTTTGTAATATTTTATTTACATGGTAACTAGTATTTCACAATTGAAAGTATCATTTCTCTACCACTTTTTTATAGTATTTTTTTTACACCATGCAAACCACGCTTATCCATTAGTTTCACCAATACAAATAGTAGACCATCATAGTTTGACATCATTTTTTTTTTATAAATAATCAGTAAAAATAATGATTTTAAATATTAACAGAATTTATATAAAATAAAATATTTTAACTATAATTTAAACAAAGATTAATAAAATTAATTTTTTTTAATAATATTTGTTATAGTGATTTTAGTTTGTCTTTTTTGTACTATTATTTAGAATCATGAATATTGTTATTTTATTTTAAACTTTGTTTATATTTATTTTTGTTAATTAAATATAACTTTAATATTAAAACGATTTCTAAGCTGGAAGAAGAAAACGTGAGTGTAAAATGGCAATTTTTCATGAATAACAATCTTACAAACTATTTTAGTATTATCATTTCAATGGTTAAAGATCTCTAATATAGCAGATATATGTAAAGGATAAATTATATAATATATAAATGGATGTGCTACTATTCTTACTATTCTTATAAGGATGACGACCAACATAAAATAAAAAAAATATATTATTTTCAACATTAGTAATGAAAAAGAAATGAAAAATAATATAAAAAAATTAGTTATAACTTTATATTTTTATATGTTATAGTGATACCTATACTTTATTTTAAAAGATATGTGAAATTACAATTAATATAAACATTATATTTTAACTATAAAACAAAAATTAGAAAAAAAGAATTGAGCTACATTTGCATCAATATTTATACTTTCTTAGAAAAAAAATTGAGCTACACTCACACATTTACTTTCTATTTATTTTCTTCTAGCTTAATCTTAATCAAATTGCATTAGTTCAAAATATATGACATTTCTTCTAGCCATCTCTTTCTTTCTTCCTCTGGTACAACACGTTTGTTTTGTAAAAGCTGCCTTGTAATGAGTCTTGATTCCTTGTATTATAGCTGGCTAATATTTATTTATTTTGCCAACTTTTCCAAAAATAGCTAATATTTATTTATTTTGCCAACTTTTAGAAAAATAGAGTTATTATGTAGTTAAAACATTAGATTATGGGAAGCTCTAAGAATTTAAGAACTTTGTTGATTAAGAGAGGAGAGGGGTTCTGGTCTCCTTCAACTAGAGGAAGATCTAGATTTTTCTTTCCAATAATGACAATGAGAAAAGGTTGGTATTGTCTAGTTTAAGATGAATGAGGTTGGTATTTTCTCTACTAAGAAACTCTTTAATATACAGTAAGCAGCGATCAATACTTATATTCACCCTACATTGAGGAAGGCACTAGTACACACAGTAGGCAATCTCAAAATCCAATCTTATCCACTCAAATAACTAGGTGGTCCAAGAGTGTTCAGCCCTCCAAACCCGCATGTCCACTTACCGGATACTGTATACTTAGGATCCCCCATAAAGTATGTGATATTCGTCCTTATTGACTCACAAGTTGTCTGCCAGCAAAGGTTCTTCCTGTAATTTCACCTACTACCACTGAATCCATAAATAGTTAAAAGATGTATTTTGGACCCAAAAGCTCATTTCAGGTAGGACCCACAGATAAAAAATATATAAATAGCACATTGTTTTATGCATTGATTACGCATTAAAATATTCTCTGAACCTCTGACATCACCAGTGCTAATTTAAGCATCAGAGTGTCTTTTGCAGGCACTCCTACGTCGTCATTGGAGCTTTGTCAGACTAAGAAGACATCAAGCCAGCAACCGAGCACTAGAGCAATTCAACAAACTTGCGGAGTACAACTTGGTCCCATAAGAACAAAAACTATAAATAGAAAAAGATTAATTATGTTTTGGATTTCTCATAAATTTGAAAACTTTTAATTGGATCCTATTAAATTTGTGTTCTATTGAGTTCTTAACATTTTAAAACTTTTCAGTAGGTCTGTAGTTAAATTTTTCTATTACCTATATGACAATAATTATCTTACACGGTCACTCCACTTAAACATTGTCACATAATACATCGTTGCAAATTACCATAATATGAGTTTGCAACGATGTATTTGTTCTGAGATCCTTGTCATTATATGAGTTTGCAACGATGTATTATGTGGCAATATTTAAGTTAAATGACGATGCAAGATAACTGACATTATAGATAAATGAAAAAAAAATCTAACATACTCAATTAAAAATTTTGAAATTTGGAAACCTCAGGGGACCACAAAAATTTAATAGGAACTGAATTGAAAGTTCCCAAGCCAATAAAAAATTAAAAAATGTTACAAGATTGTTGGTATTTTTACATTATCTACCCCGCATTTATTAGATTGTCTAAAACCAAACATTTATCATTGAGTGTCAAGTACAACGGGGTGTCAAAAATATCCGTATCCGCGGATAAAACCCGTAACAGATAGAAAATTGAAATTGTAAGTGGATATCCACGCAGATAATTGGTACAAATATTTTGTATACCTGTATGTTAATGGGGCAGGTACATGTTCCATAGTATTCGTACCCGTGGATATATGTACCCTCTATACTCTAATTTAAATTAAAAAAAAAAACATGATTAAAACATTAACACATTGATTTTGAATGAGTTATTTTTTATCAATTGGTTTAAAAAAATCTCAATTTCTTTGTAAACTGTCATTCAACACTATTTAGATGAGTTATTTGTACTTTGTTTGAAATTTATAAATATTATGCATTGTACTTTTATTTAAATTTATGGTTAAAATATATTATTAAATATTAAATTTTTATTTTGCAAATATATGTGAATGTCCATAGATATTCATGAATATTAGAAAAATATGTGAATACTCACATGACAAATATCTACACAGATATAAAAATGGAGACGAAACAAATATTTATTCCACGAGTAAAATACGAGAGAGTCACTACTTATATTTTTACCCACCCATATGCATCCCTGTGGAATACCTTACATAGGTAACTCAACAACCTAAGAACCTTAAAGGAAAGGAGCAATTGAAGATGGACAGTTAGAAACAGAGATACAGAACTTGAAAAATGAAGGTTAATATATATATATATATATATATATATATATATATATATATATATATATATATATATAAAATTGAATAGGTATTTTGGTGCTAAATATTTATGACGTCTTTTTATCATAATAAAGACTCACAATAATTAATAAAAAAGCTTATTATCTTTTTCTTTATAATCTACAGTAATTAACATATCATATTCTAAATGTTAAATGTTAATTTTGGACAGTATGTTTAACATATATATCTACGTTTAAAATATTATCCAATTTAAAATATTTGTACAATTTGTTATAAAGACGAGTAATAAATAAGATAAATCAGTTAAATAATAAAATAAAGTAAAACTGAGATTTATTCTATTTTTAAAACTTATACGTAATTCTTTTTTTGTATTTATTTAATATATTTTACTTGATAATAAAAAAATATTCATGAGAAAAAATTATAAGCATAAACTCCATTGTAGAGGAAATAGAATTATAAGGAACAAGAATGTAGCTATCTTATACAGGAGTGTGTTGCTCTCAATCACAAAATTGGATATTTAGCTATATTAGAAAAATTAAGAATGTAATTTTCTATTATTTAGAAACATTCAAAACATATTATATATATATATATATATATATATATATATTTAATAATATATATTATTAAAATTATAATTTTTTATTTTATTTATTGTTTACTGGACCATGATATAACAAATGAAGATGCTTTTAAATTTTTTATTTATACACGATTTTTTCACAATTAAAAAGTATTACCTTAGTACAATTTATCTATTTTCAATTTTTTTTAAATTACCATTTTGGTAATATTTGAAAAAGATTGCAGAAGAAAGTTTTTCAATTTGAATACACATTTATTCTTATTGAAATAAAATGAAGGGTATTCTTTTATAATTCATAATTATATTTGAATACACATTTATTTTTATTGAAATAAAATGAATGGTATTCTTTTATAATTCATAATAGTATTATTCATTTTATTTTAAAAAATTTCGATCACATCAATCTAAACTACTGTTTTCCACTCATTCTTTACTTCCTTTCCTTTAAATTACAAGTACATCATCTTTTAAATTATGTTTTATTTTCTTTCTTTCTTTTTCAATTTTTATTCCAATCCAACTAAAAATCTTCTTCATTAGGATAAATGAACGAAAAAATTTCATAGTATAAAACAAGTGTCTAAACATGTTTATATATATATATATATATATATATATATATATATATATATATATATATATATATATATATGTTATAGATGACTATTACCTGAAATTATTGATTTTTTTTTATTTCATTATGTATTTTTTTAGGTATGATAAATAAATTCACATCTAACATTGTTATTATTTGAACTTTTTTGATTTTGATGAGATTCGCATTAGTTATTACTATAATTTATACTTGATTTTTAATATTATTGGTCAAACTTTTCTCAAATTTGATGGGAAATATTCGCTTTAGTTAGCAGTACGAATAATAATCAATTTTTAAATGTGGTACACGGAATTAGATTTGTATTTCTACTAATTTTACTAATTCCCAATTTAATTTTGAAAACATTTCTTAATTTATTGCTATTCTAAACAATTTATTTTCATAATTCTCTTTAGTTTTGAAGAACATTTTCTCACTACACTCTTTTTCATTCTGTTTAAATTGTCCAACTCCTTCAATATCTACTAGATTCACAACTTTAATTGTATTTTTTGTTTTCTTTGTACGATTTCATTGCAATCTAAAATATATAAACCCCAATTTCATTGAATTAAATCATTTTTACAGCATACTTCATATTTTCTTTATCTTGTTTCTTGTTTATTTTTTGTCACATGAGAATATTCGAGTTTTAGTATTTTTTTAATGTTCAATTGTATAAACTTCTGATTTATTAGATAATTTTAAAAAAAATATCTTTTATTTTCTCTTTGGTTCTTATTTTCATTTTATTTGAAGAATTCTTCTTTTTACATAATTTTTCATTATCTTTCAATAGGTATGCTCATTCAATATCCACTTAATTCACCTAAATTCTCAATGTACTTTCTTTCTCAACATTAACAAAAATAATAGATGTTGTAGTTGTGGTACAAATTTTGATTGTGTAATTTACTTTTTTTAAATTACTTTAATATTTAAACAATTATAGTCTGATACCGTGTTTTAATATTTATGTAAACTTCTTTCTTGATAATTGATATGAAAAAAATATATGTCCTCTTAATAATAATAAATGTTTGTTGTAATTTTTAATTTTCGTAAACAAATTATTGAATTAACGTTTTGACCAAGACAAGAGTAAGTAAGTATAAGTACCAATGAGACAGGTTTTTTTACTATTTTTTCTTTTTATTTAAAGATAAAATTGAAAATAAAGAAAGTTTTGGAGTTACAGGTTAAATGCTTTGGGGTGCGAGGAGAAGTCCCTTCTAAATTCTGAATATTCTGGTATGATTTTGTTGTGAAATATCTGTTCGAAGTCCCGAAACAAACTTATAATCTGTTTGACAAATGCAAAATAGCACACATATGACTATGGAAATATGACTATGGAAAGAATGAAATTCAATTTTTTTATTTTGTTATGAAATAATACAAAATTATCGTTTAATTTTTTGTTTTATTAGACGATGTAATTTAAAATTTTTTAAAGTTGATATTCTGAATTTGTAAACTTTTAATATAGAAAGAAATACTGTGTACATAATGTAGGTTTGTTTCATGAACGGGTTGGTATCACTAAATTTGAAAAATGCATTTCCCAACCATATATTTTTCAAATTCTTTTCAATTTTTTAACTTAATTCTTAAAATTTTTTTCTACGTATATTTATAAATAAATATTTAAAATATATTTATTTATGTAAATATTTTTTAATTTTTAATTGATTAATTAAAATATTTAAATAAATAAATTAAAATAATTATATTAAATTAGTTTATTATAATTAACTATTGAAATTTGTTAATAATTTAAATTGTAACATAAAAATAAAACAAACAAAATGGACTACAGTTGATTCTCATAAAAAGAATAAGTGAACTGAAACGGGAAACTGGACCAAAATAAATTAATGGCCAATATGTCTTTTTCTTCCACATTGACAGGATATTTGTGGATCACACTTTATCTTGACACTCTAATATGTAAATTGATTTAAATTTATAACTTATTTTCATAATAGATAATAATGTAATTTGTAACTTTTAGTATAGTAATTATTTTTATATAAAGTATATAATAATAATAAAGAAATGATATAATTTGAATTCGTAAATAAATAGACTTTGTGTTAAATTATTTTCATCCTTTTTATTTCTGGTATGTGTGTGAATAATGATGTTCAATTCAAGGTTTGGAATATTTTATACTAATTTGTCATGAGATTTGATAACATACTATTTATTTTAAATGTGTCTGATCGTGTGAAGTTGTTTGTCATACATATTTGGATGGACTTGAGAGTAGGTGGAAGAGTGCATGGGGAACATGAGATACATATAAGTTTGGTATAGGTCATGAACTAAATGTTTTTATTTAAATTGAGTAAAACAATAAACTGAATATTTTCTTAAAAACTGGAAATATTGATAAAAGAAAGTCATTCTAATAGTATTTTCTTTATATTAATATTTATGAAAGAAATTTAATTTTTTGAATAAACGGGAATGTAAAATTTTTATATCGTATTAAAAAAAATCTTCAAATATTCATTTTATATAAGACATAATTGATATAATTGATATGAGAAGAAATTATTAGAGTGGATTAGCTTCGACACATTTTAAGTGAATTTTTAATATAGAGGATTTAGTTCAAACTCAAACAAAACATAAAAATATAATAACATAATAAATGCTCAATATAAGAGAAATTTAAACTGAATAATAGACGTAAAAGTAAAAAAAAAAAAAAAAAAATAAAAAAAAAAAAAAAAAAAAAAAAAAAAAAAAAAAAAAAAAAATTGAAAATGAAACATCAATTACTTTGATGGAATTGAAAAAAAAAAAAAGTAGTGAACGAGAACTTAACACAAGTATTAATTTTTTGTTTGTCATTCCTATTTTTCTTTTTTTTTTACAAAAGTACGTACATGTATTTTTTTTTTTCAATGATCGATAAGTTCATTTAATCTTGTGTATTCTCATAACATTTGTCATGATGATAGTTCTTTCTTATTAAGATTGTTACAACAGGGCCCAACACTTCTCATAGGGTCCATGCGGGAACATAGAAAGTCTAAGTGGCTAGACAACTTTATTTAAATAATTCTTACTATTTGGCTATGATGCACAAATATGATATGTGTATCGGATACGATATGTATCTGATACGTCGATACGTTTATTTTTAAAATAGTAGGATACGATATGTGATAGATACGTGATATATGAATAATGAAAAATGTACAACAATTCTTATAAATATAATAAATAAATTATTGTTAATGTGTGAATCCAAATTTTCTAATTAGAAACTAATTATTTTGGTAGTCAAAATTTTGTAGCTAATGTTAGTGACCAATTTAAAAATCAATTCATCATTGAAACTATTTTAATTATCAATTTAGAAACTGATTATAATTTTTTGAAACTATTTTAGTTGTCAATTTGGTCACTATATAGTGACTAATTATTTTTTGTCACTAAAATTGATTATTATTCAAAGATTTTATTATAGTGTACTACTACTTTATAAATTAGATACTTCATTGATAAGTATAGTTAAAGTATCCTAAAGTATCGAAAACGATACGTGTCGGATACAGATATGTAATACAAATTGAAATATCGGTGCATCATAACTATTTGGGGTTATTTTGAAAGTAATGCAAAGGAGGATTTTTCAAGTTTTAACCTAATTGTCTAGCAGTCTTAGTATACTGTATCGAAGGCCTAACAAATGTCCTACTAAAAAACCATCTTTTAATAGAATCAAGTCTAAAGTTGTTCGATTCAACCCATTTTAACTAACTTTTTATTTCTTTTCAATCAGTATGACACTAATGTTTTGTTTACTTTGTCCAATTAAAGAATTTATAAAAACTCTATTATACTCATTTTAATTAATTAATTAATTATTTTCAATGCACATTAACACATCCATACTAAAATCTCAATGATCAATGTTCAAATATAGATGTTAACACAAACAATCATAATTATTTCATCGTACATATGGCTTAGTTATGATCTCAAAACTCAATTAATACAATTTATCCCTAAATTTTTCATCCTTATAGAAAATTCATTAATATTAGGGTTACTTACTGCTCTGATGGTGGTGCTTCATTCTTCACTCTCAAGAATGGTTTGAACATTAACAGTACCCCGAGTCCTTCAACAACATTCAGGGCCAGGAATACTATATGGGTGCCTGTAGTTAAATGTACAAAGTGAGTTTCTAGCAATATACCAAGAAGAAGAAAACATGTTTTTATAGCATAGTCCAAAAATACTAAGCACATATGAAGAGATTAGAGTAGGGTTTGCTTCTAAGAAATACTCTATGTTGGAAAAGGAAATGACAATTATTTTCTTGTTTAGTTAAAGAAAAATAAGTAAAACAAAAATAACTAATTTTTTTTAAATAAAGTAAACATTATTATGAAATAAAAATTAACATTTGAAATAATAAACATACCCGGAAGGAAAGAACCATTAACATGCTTTTGTGACCAAGATAATCTACATGGACGAAAATAAAAAATTAGAAATCTAATAGATTTGTCCATAAAATTGTTGAAAATAATCTAAGTGTGAGTTAAAATTTTACATTGGATAGAAAAGATAAAGTTAAACACTATATAAAAATAAAGACTCATCATTCTATTATCTTAAAATTTTTGGTTAAAAGTGGTGTCAAATGTCTTATATGTGTAAGACCAATGTTATATATATATATATATATATATATATATATATATATATATATATATATATATATATATAACCACAACCTCTCAATGACCAACCCTAAAGTAAAGACTCATAATCTCATTGTCTTAAGTTTTTGGGTTAAAAGTGATGTCAAAATGCCGCATATGAAACATAACCCAACAAAAAACTATATGCAACTAAAAAAATATTAATTTCAGAAATTAGGGGTGGGCAAAAAATCTATTTTTTTTGATCAAATTCACTTTTGCTTTGATCCAATCCATTTAAAATCCATTTTATTAAAAATCCAATCAATTTAAAATTCACTTAATGGATCTGGATTTCAATCTAATCTACATCTTATATATTTTATGGATTGAATATCCATTCTATAAATCAAGATTTTAAAATATGGATAATCCAAAAAATCCAATCCAAAATTTTAGTTTAAATTTTTAGTTGGATTAGACTAAAGGTTGAGATTGACTAGGCTAAATTCAGACTTGGACGAGCCTTGGTCGATGACCTGTACGGACCGAGCAGGCCCGACGACCATAAGAGGTTGGCGGGCTTAAAGATATGAACGGGCTAGGAGGGCCTGACAAACCAGACGAGTTGATCGGGCCCAACGACCCAGAAAAATCGGTAGAACCTGATGACCCAAACGGGCCTGACGGGCCCGATGACCGGAACAAGCCAAGCGGGCCCGATGACCAGAACGGGTCAAGCCAACACAAAGATCCGAACGAGCTAGGTAGGCCCGAAGATCGAAACGGGCCAAGGGAGCCCGAAGATCGAACGGCCTAGGCGCGCCTGGAGACCCGAACGGGCCAGGCGCGCCTGAAGACCCGAACGAGCCAGGAGTGCTTGAAGACCCGAACGGGCCAGGCGTGCCTGAAGACCTAAACGGGTCAGGCAGGCATGAAGACTCAAACAGGCCAGGCATGCCCGAAGACCCGAAAGGGCCAAGCGGGCCCGAAAACCCGAACGGGCCAGGTGGGTCCAAAGACCCAAATGGGCCAGACGGGCCTGATGACCCGAACAAGCATGGCGGGCCCGAAGACTCAGATGGAGTAGGATGGGTCAGCCTGATGACTCAAACGGGTCGTGCCCGACGACTTGTACGGACTGAGTCATGTTGGCCTTAAGGACTCAAGTTTTAGAAAATTCAATTTAAATTTCTTTTATTCAAAATGGATTCTGAATTTTGAACTTGATCCAAATATTTGGACTGGATTTAAATCTTTATCCAAATATTTGAATTTAGATTTTAAAAAAATCCAAACTAGTTTTGCTAAAAAAATGGAGTTGAGTTGAAAATCTAATCTAATTATTTGAATCTAAAATAGATATGGATTGAGTTATTAAAAATCCAATCTATGTCCACTCCTATTAGAAACTTGTAATGCAAGAGAATTACAAGTTCATGTGGACATGGATGACAGAACCATGTCCACATAAACATAACATCAAAATTCATATGCAAGAGAATTAGGATTTATCTGTAGAACTTTTAGTGAACAATGAATAAATTTGAAACGTTGAAGAAATGAAATGGACACTCACAAGGCACCAGCACTAGCAGGACCAATTGTTTTGAATGCTGACATACCAGTCATGGCAATGCTATTAGCTGTCCCTCTTTGATGTTGTTCCTGTTTTCCAAATCAACATAGCATATATGTTCCAAAACTCCTTAAACAACAATCTTAACTTTCGGAAATAATTTAAAGCAAAGGTGGTGTCAAACATTTACCACTGCTTTATTTTGCAGAAGGAACAAACTAGTTGCAATCGTCTCCTAAATCCAGTAACAACAATGTTATAAAAAACTTTGCAATGAAATAACCTTTTTATTTTTTAAAACCAAAATGATTTCTTGAGGTTTGGTGAAGCCATTGCGATTCACTTGCATCCTCAATATCGCTGAAGAATGAGCTGCACTTACAATCATTACATTCTTCAGAATGGAGACAACATTGATCACTAGTTGTAGTGTGAAGCCAGACAACCTTGTCACGAAAGGATAACATTGCAATAGAGGTATGGATAAAACCTACATATAATGCAAAATTACAAATGAAATCGGAATTTAAGTGTGAATGTTTTACATTAAATAAAAATGAGAAAGTTGAAAAATATATAAGGAAAAACATTCCTAAATATATTATTTTAAGATTTTGAGATGAAAGTAATATCAGTCTCATACGAATTAAACTCGTATCTCATTAGTATCATGTTTCTGGGTAAATCTACTCAAAATACCATCAAATAATAATTCAAATTACTTTACAGGTAAAAGTTAAAAAACTAATTACCCCTGTTATCTGCACCAGAGTAACAGGTCCACAAGCTTTCTGCACTAATCGGTAAAGGCTAAGTTGGTAGATTGTAATAGCAAGACCTAATCAAGTTAAAAGATGTTAGTAATTAAGAAAAATGTATGTTAAGTGATGCACAAGTTAAAAGATGTTAGTGACAGGCATGTATGAGAAGAACAATGTACCTGAAATTGCGAGAACATTACCAACATCATCACTTGTGAAGTTTAAACCACCTAATCTTGTAGGACTTAGTGCCCACAATGAGAAAACCTAGGGTAGTGATGAATGGTAGGTAGATTAGTAGTATCATGAGAGAAGGTTAAAATGGTAAAATCCTTTAGTGGAAATACTACCTCTTGATAAGCAACATCATGCAGTGAAAAAACACAATATACAATTATAGATGACATGAAGGGCCAATTTTGAAAGATGCTTTTATCTTTCTCTTTGCCTGTCCCACAACTTTCTATTTCCAAAACTTCAACATTGTTGGTGGACTCAATGCTATCATTGTGATTATGAAGGGTCTCCTGCAATGATGCAAACATTTTTTTAGTAAGTGGGACTTTCAACACAATCTCTCATGGTGAGGTATATACATCTCGTGCGTGAGTCTAAAAATAGGTGATTCGGTAGCGACACAAGATAACAGATAGAACAGAACGTCTAAGAAATCTTCTTAGGATAGACTTTTTAAACAATGACTTTGATATCATGTTAGTAAGTGGGCTTTGCGTTCTCATTTATATATTATGAAATTATCTTATCTCTAATCAATGTGAGACTTCCAACAATTTTTCAATAAATAATAAATTTATGCCTAATATATATATATATATATATATATATATATATATATATATATATATATATATATAGGTTAAATATGTTTTTGTCCCTCAAGTTTCAGTAAAATTTGAAATTAATCCATTTTCAAAACTTTTGACCAATTTAGTCATTTATCTTTAAGAATGTGTGAATTTAGTTCTTTTAACCAAATTTTGTTATGTTTATCTAATGTTTCAAGCGCATTTTATGATAGTATTTGAATTGTTTAACCTGTTTGACACATTTTAACTTCAATGTTAACTCAAATATTTCCATTAAATATATTTAAAATGTCAAATAAACTTAATAAAATTTGGCAAGAATGACTAAATTCATACATTTCTAAAGATAAAGACTAAATTGGTATAAAATTTTGAAGATGAATTAATTCTAAAATTCACTAAAACTTGAGGGATCAAAAACATATTTAACTATATATATAAACACAAAATATTTAAGAGATTGATGAAGTTTTATGGCATCATTTGCAATACTTACTGGCAGCCAAATGCAAGCAATTGCTGAAGCAAACGCAAAAGCTGATATTATGAAGCACGGCAAGAAGTATGGAAACCTGCACAGTGAGAATCACGTTTGCAAAACAGCTAAAATGAACGGACAGAAACAAATTTGAAACATTAAATATTCTTCAAAATTATCAAATAACAAAAATGAACATACCTATCCCAAAATGAATCCGCTGGAAATACATGTGGGTATTTTAACACTGGCTGTAAAAAAACAAAAAAAAAACACATATAACTCTTTTTAATAAATATTAAGATTATATTAATACAAAAATTGAAAAAGAAAATATTAAATCATTAGTATAAATACTGGGATATTTTAAAATATGTTAAAAGTTGACAAAGTTACCTGAGCTAAATAACCTCCCAATGCTGGACCAATCACTAACCCTACACCCCAGGCAGCAACCACCTGAAATCAGATTTCAGTGAATAATTGCTCATTGAAAATCAAATAATTTTGAAAATAGAAAATAATTTTTTAACAACTAAATTTTAACAACTTTCTTATATAATTTGAGATGACACTTTTTAAGTGGCTTCCTCATCTCAATTTATAAAAAAAAGGGTTAAATATGTTTTTGGTTCCTCAAGTTTCAGTGAATTTTGGAATTAGTTCTTTTTTAAAACTTTATACCAATTTAGTCCTTCATCTTTAAAAATGTGTAAATTTAGTATTTTTTACCAAATTTTGTTAAATTTATTTGATATTTTAAGCGCATTTTATGATAATATTTAAGTTAACAATGAAGCGAAAATGTGTCAAACGACGTAAACAATTCAAATACTATTATGAAATACGTTTGAAATGTCAGATAAACTTAACAAAATTTGGTTAAAAGGACTAAATTCACACATTTTTTAAGATGAAAGACTAAATTGGTCAAAAGTTTTGAAGATGAACTAATTCCAAATTTCATTGAAACTTGAGGGACGAAAACATATTTAACCTAAAAAAAATTATCAAAATTTAGTCCTGAAAATATGATCGTTCAAAAATAGTACTGTACAAAAATTGGTGAGACTTAATTACTGTTGAGAGTCCTAGAGCTTGTTCTTCTTCTCTGAAAATTTCAGTAGCATAAGCCTGTTATAGAAAATGTTATGTTAGATCATATATACTAGTTACTATATATATGCATATAGCTATAGAAAACAACACCTTTATTGGTCCAAGTAAACCATTTAAACTTCCAAGAAGAAATCTCATGCTAATAGCCATCCAAAAACTGGTGCTGAGACCGAATAGTGTGTTGAAAATGACACTGAAATGAACAAGGATCAGAATAGTTAGCAGAAAAAAACATAATCGTACAACAATACCATGATTCATGAAAGAAAGTATCAACCTCAGTGAAATGCACACTTACACAGTGATGATCCCAATAATGATAACAGGTTTTCTACCATAGCGATCAGAAATCATACCCCACAATATTGATGTCAAAGCCCTACCAAACATCATTGATGATCCTACAATGTTTCCTCCATCACATGATGACCACCAAGAACATGTAAATAATTCATCACATCATTGTACTACAAACACAAATCTTACCCACATAACCAGCATAGGTACTTATATCTTCCTCTGTTTCTGCAATGTTAAAATCTTTCACCTGAAATTAAAGATTCTTTGTTATGTATATCAGATCAATGTAGGAACATGTTCTGATTCTTTTACTCAAAATATATAATGAAAAATTACTCTTCTGTGAAATGGGGTTAGAGTTTATTCTTGAAATGGTCAAAAAGATCAACCTGAGTTAAATATAGCAAATCAAACAAAAAAAAAAAAGTTAAATATGCTTTTTGTCTCTTAACTTTTAGTGAATTTTGGAATTAGTCAATTTTGAAATTTTAGACCAATTTAATTATTCATCTTTCGAAATACGTGGATTTAATCATTTTAATCAAATTTTGTTAAGTTTATTTGACATTTTAAGCGCGATTCATAATAGTATTTGACTTAACATTAAAGCAAAAATGTGTCAAACAATATAAACAACTCAAATATAATCCTGAAATGCATATAAAACATCAAATAAACCTAACAAAAATTAAATTGGTCTAAAATTTTGAGATTGACTAATTCTAAAATTCAAAGTTAAGGACCAAAAACATATTTAAAAAAAAAAACTATTATTTTCAAAAGTGATGCTCAAGCATAAGCTTTATGTTACTGCATTTTTAGTCAAAGTTCAAATAATTAAGAGGCTGAAATTGAAAACAGAAACATATCCTGCATAATCAGAGCAACTTCCATGAAATAAACACTATCATAAAAATTCAGATCTTCATCATATGGGAGGAGGTAACAGTAATACTAATAGCACTGTCTTGGATTCGAATCACCACCGACAAAAACTAATATACTAAAAGACTAAGATTGATCAACTGTAGAAATTTAAACTCACCATGAAATAAACAAAGGGAAAGAGTGATGCAACAGGCAACGCTGTAATTGATGAAAAAAAGAGAGATATCAGTGAGAAATATAATTAACCACTCTATTTTTAAACTAAGGCACACAATTTCAGATGTTCAAGAGAAAGATCAAAAACCATATCATTGAGTTCAACCAGTTTCATCATGACTAACTCAGATCGTTTTTGTCATCTTGTAAACATAGAATACAGCTTGAAAAACACTAACTATAGTTTAAACTTTAACTAAAAAGGCTGAAAAATCTCACTTGTTGCAGAAAAATTGAGTTTTGACAAATTTTGTAGCCATTTTTATAGAAAAACTTAAAAATGGTATGATATACAGCATGAGCAAAAAGTTGTCACAAAAACAAAAACCAACCACCCCAGAAGAGAAATTTGGAAGAGAATTGAAGTTCTTACTGCCACTCAACACAGCCAACCATATGAAAGAAAGATTTACAAAGGAAACATCCTTTTTCTGCTCCTTGGCTTGATCCACCTTACAACCAGGACAATTCTGATGATACTTTTTCTTCAACAATGGTGAAGTTTCAAGTTTCTCCTCTTCCATCTTTGTGATACAATCTCACTTCTTCTTTCACAGATCCTGATAATGGCAATGATTTAGAGTGTGAGGAGTTAAAGCCAAACACTAGAGTGAGTAAAATTTCTATGTTTTTACCTTACCCTACCACCTTGGAAAAAAACTATTTTGACATCTTCTTTCTCTGTTACAAAATATTTAACAAGTCTAAACAATGGAGATTGTCAAATTGGAATATAAATCTTGAAGAGTGTGAAACTATCTTTTCTCTACCATTTTTTATAGTATTTTTTTACACCATGCAAACCACGCTGAGTATCATTATTTTCACCTATACAAATAATGGAGCATCATGGTTTTACATTATATTTTATTTTATAAATAATCAGTAAAAATAATTATTTTAAATATTAACAGAATTTAAACAAAATTAATAAAATTTAAAATTTTATATTAGAATTATAACTTTTTTATTATATTAAAAATAAATATGTTAATATTTATTAGGGTTAAATATATTTTTAGTTCTTTAAATTTTAGTAAAATTTGGAATTATTTTCTTTCACAACTTTTAACTAATTTAGGTATTTTTAATTAAATTTTGTTATGTTTATATGATGTTTCAAGCGTATTTCATGATAATATTTGAATTGTGAATTTTTTACACCGTTTGACACATTTTCGCTTCAATGTAAATTCAAATATTATCATATACGTTTAAAATGTCAAATAAACTTAACAAAATTTGATAAAAATGACTAAATCCACGCATTTCTAAAGATGAAGGACTAGATTGGTATAAAGTTTCGAAGATGAACTAATTCCAAAATTTACTGGAACCTTAAGGGACCAAATACATATTTAACCTTATTTATTATATTGATTTTAATTTGTTTTTTTATATTATTATTTAACAATCATGAATATTATTATTTTATTTGAAACTTTTGTTCACTTAAATATAATATTTTATTATTAAAACGAGTTCTAAGATGGAAGAAGAAAAAGTGAGTGTAAAATGACAAATTTTCATAAATAACAATGTTGCCAACTTTTAGAATTATCATTTCAATGGTTAAAGATCTCTAATATAGTAGATACATACAAAAGATAAATTATATAATATAAATGGATGTGCTACAATTTTTTTTTTTTGTAATCAAATTTGATTTTTTTTAAATACATTATTCATAATTTTCTTTATACAAATAATTTCTTTTATTTCAACTTTAATTATATTTAAAAATGACAACATTTTCTTTCTACTAACCAACTCTATGTTTCACTCTCCAACATAACCAATTAAATTATATGAACTAAGTAAACAAAAGCCAAACATTTTCCGTAATTAATCTTAATATTCTTATAATGAAGGATGACTACCAATATAAAATAAAATAAAATAAAATATTATGTTGAACATTAGTAACGAAAAAAATTGAATTTAATCTAAATAAAGTAATTATACACTCTACTCTTTATTTTTTACATTATAGTGATACATATACTTTACTTTAAAATATATATGAAATTAAAATTAATATAAACATTATATTTTAAGTATAAAACAAAACTTAGAAAAAAAAGGGTGAGCTACAATGCAACAGCTTTTATATTTTCTTTAGTTAGAAATAATGAATGCATCTTAAAATTAGAAGGACAATAACTTCGAAAATTTTAAGGAAAAACACATTTTACCATGTAATAATTCTTCTTTGTTCTCTTTCTCAAGAAACCATATAATTCTAATAATACTCATTATTTCTTTTAACCTATTCATATCACATAACTATATTGCAAAAAAAAAAAAGTTGCTGACGTGTCTGAGCCATCAAAATCTACATATTTATAATTTTTTTTGAACATCACTTTCTACTTTACTGAAAATAGACAAAATAATGAATAGATGAACGAAGACTTTGGCTTGGCTCCATTCCATCTGTAATGAAGCTAAAAGCACGTCATAAAAGTGATTCCAACCATGACATATTACTCAAGGTAATCAACGAATTTTAACCTACTTATGTGACGACAAAAGATAGGAAAAAGTCAATTATATTTCCCGTAGAATGATGTTTCGAATTTAAGTTTCAGCCAATATAAAAGTCTATATTGTGATCAATTAAAAATTATGTTTTAAAGTAACTTTTATGAAACCAAATAGTTTACCAAAAATGAAAATACATGATTAAGATAATAACTTACTTTACGATAAAATAGAATAAGAAAAATGAAAAAATCAGCGAATGGAGTAGAAGAGACACAAACACAAGAACCATAACAGAGGATGAGTGAACAAAACAAGTCGGTAGTGGAGAGACAAAAATGAAGATAAGCGCCAAAGGAAGGAGCTACCAACGAAGCGTCAAAAGATCTTTTTGTTATATGATTTGCATTGCCAAGTCCTTGGAGTTAAAATATGTTTGGGATTTTCTTCCTGCACCCCCAATATTTTCTTAAAATCCAAAATTGTTATGTGACCATTTTAAAATTTTTAAATTAATCACTTCTCTCATTTCTCTTTTTTATTTACTGAAAATTATTCTTCACTTTCTTTTAACCTAAATCTAGCCACCATTCTCACCTCACCCCAAATCCTTTGCCTCACTCTCCTCGCTCTCTAAGGTTGCCCCTCAAGCCACACTCCTAATTGTTTTTTTTTTCTCTGGTCTCGTTCTTTCCTTCGCCATTCCTCACAGGTAATCATATCCCTTTCTAGTTTTTCATTTTTTGTGTTGTTGCTGTCATGTTTGCCATGCATCTATAGGTATAAACATTTTGTGTGTTGATTGGAATATAAATCTGTGAGTGAAACGTAAACCACAAATTAGTAGTCGACTTCCGCAAGTGATTTAATTCCGGAAGTCAACTTCCGTAAGCCATAAAATGACGGAAGTGGACTTCCATAGACAAAAACAAGTTTTGGAAGTGAACTTCTGTAGATCACTATGAATAGCATGAAAATGGCACGACCGGAAGTCGACTTCCATAAGCCATTAATATCGAAAGTCGACTTCTGTAATTAAAACTGACTTCCGTAATGGTGATGACTTCGTAAGTGTGACTTTCGTGATTATAGTTGTTGACTTCCGTTGAAAATGACTTCCGTAATTGGAAGTGACTTTCACAAGAAGAGATTAGTGATTTAGTGACTTTCGTAAGAGACGTGAATTTCGTAGTGCCCGGAAGTGGACTTTCGTAGGTCTGCAAAAAATATCACCGGAAGTCGACTTCCGTCAATACGTGACGACTTCCAGTGAATGGTATTAAGTAACGTTGGCTTAACTCCGGATGTCGACTTCCGGAGATATTGAATTCCGGATGTCGACTTCCGATTGCTTTTTCTTTCAATAAAAATTTTGTAATATTTATTATTTTATCGTTATTGTTATGTAATTTTTCTAGGTTACGTTGTAATTTTTTTTTACTTAATTTTAATGTGAATAAGTTTTGATATTAATTAATTAAAATTTTAGTTAATTATAATTTAGAATAATTAAAATTTTAATTATTTATGATTTTGAATAATTTTAATTTTAATTATAATTTTAAATAATTTTAATTTTGAACAAATTTATTTTAAATTAATTTTAATATTAATAAAATTAAATTAATTAAAATATTGATTAATTTTATTTATAATTAAATATAATTTTGAATAATAATAATAATTAATTATAATTAATTATTATTTTGAAAAATTATAATTATAATTATTTATAATTTTGGATAATTTTAATTATTTATACTGTTTGAATAATTTTATTTTTAATTAATTAGAATTTTTATATGTTTTTAAATTTGTTAATTAGAGACATGGCTAAGACAAGAGGAGCATTTGTACGTCGTGGTGGCTCAAGTTCTTCACATGCTGAGGCTTTTGAGCAGGAGCCTAGGCAGAGACCTACTGCATCTGTTCGCAGAAGAGGTAAGGGTATCTTGCATTATAAGTGTATCTTGTATTATAAACTTGCTTTATTGTTGTGACATTACACTCACTATTTTCTTTCAAAGTAAGTAGAATATTTGTTGGCTTGACTTGACTCTTAGACATGTCAACAAGTAAGGACTGTTCAGAAGATTTTAACCTCTCAGCAAATGGGTGACCAACTAGCGTCTGAGACACATCATGGTTATGATATCCACACATTACCTTCAACATACAACCATCTCCATTACTAATTGGTTTGCCTCTGAGTTTAAATGAACAATCACATTTTCTTGTCCATAGACACTAGCTGAACATCAGATTTATATTTCCTATACTTACCACCCCTTTCACAGCCTAACAATACATACATTTTTCTCCCAGGTTGACCAATAGCTTTGTCAGATCTGATAGTGACAACAACAAAACCAAGATGAAATGCTATCCCTCGAACCCACTAAATCAACTCATCTCGTGTTGTAAATATCTGATCCGTCGTAAAATTATTTGTACAGTCTCCGTCACACATCTCATATATAAAAGAAGAGAAATCTGATGAGACTCGAATTTACTTATGATTTCATGAAAGTTAAAGTGAGATCGTTCATGTTAGATAACTTTAACCACCTATAATCTAACATTAGTAATCAATACCACTTTTTTTCAAAATAAAAAAATATATAAAAACAAAATTAAAATATTCCTCCAACAATAAAATAAATATAAAAAAATAAAACATACATAAACAGTAAACCATAAAAAAATAAAATTAAATCAATAAAAAAAATATTCATTCAAAAATATAAAACAAACAATAAATAAATAAATAGTAAACTTAAACAAATAATAATTAAAACACACAAAAACATAACAATAAAAAATATATAAACAAAAAATAAATATTCATGTAAATAAAAATTAAATAAATAATATAAATAAATAATAAATAAAGCATGAGTTATTATTCAAACCCTAACAAAATTAAAAAATAAAACAAAATAAAAAAAATCACTTAATCTATTTACATTACCAGGCTTTCTACGGAAGTGAAAAAGAAAATAAAAAAAAATGTTATCTTATGTTATCTTAGCTTTACGCATCACGAAGGAAAAGAAAGAAAGAAAAAAACATATGCTACCACATCCCGAGAAACAAAAGCAACTTACCACTTTTGGAAGAAAAAAAATCTACTCACCGAAAGTCGACATCTATTAAATTTCATATCCGAATGTCCACTTCTGTTTTACACGGACACCAGATGTCCACTCCTGGAAGTTGGAATTTTTTCACTGTGTTACAAAAGTCGACATCCGTATGTGGAGAAAAAATAACTTCACTTCCATAAAGGAAGTCCACTTCCGTTTTACAGAGATACTTTCGGAAGTAGGATTTTTTTATTGTCTTACGGAAGTCAACTTCCGTATATGGCTAATGGATGAAAAATGACTTCCGTAACATGCATAGAACATTAAAAACCCAGCTCAGTTTTTTTTTTTTTTTTTTTTACCTAAAATTTACCTCAAACATAAATTTATCAAATATAAACTTATGCGTACCATTTTTCTGGGAAGAAATGAAGCAAAGTGGTGAAATACTAGTGGACCCTGAACTATAAATTTCACACTTCCAACAACAAAAGTTCTTTTACTGCAAGTGGAAGTGAAAGTGAAAGAAGAGGGAGGTGCAACAGTACATATACAAACACTAGTGTCAATTAATTCAGGCAGTCAACTACTTTTGTCACTTCATAATTGTTTAATTATTACGTTTACCTAATTAAAATTTTTTATTTTTTAATTTTTCAAGGGCATAAATGGAAGAGCATAAATATTTGGAAGTGTAGTAGAAATATTGGGGGTGCAGGAAGAAACCCCCAATATGTTTATATTATTTTAGACCGGCAGTAGCTTTGAAAATACTAAAAGAAAATACTATTTGTTCGGACCTGGGCATATTTAAGTTAACATTAAAGTAAAAATGTGTCAAACGATGTAAATAATTTAAATACTATCATGAAATGCACTTGAAACGTAAGATAAACTTAACAAAATTTAGTTAAAAGAACTAAATTCGCTCATTTTGAAAGATGAAGGACTAACCATGGAAACCGTACTGAAATATAATGTCCACTAATTTCACCAATACAATTAATTATTTTAAATATTAACAGAATTTAAACAAAGTTAATTATGTAAAAAAAATTATATTAAAGTTATATTTTTATTATAATTTAAACAAAATTACTAAAATTAAAATTTGTATTTATATTTGTTATATTGATTTTAATTTTAGTCTTTTTATACTATTTATGAAAAATACAGTACAAAAAATACAAATAGCAAAAACAAACATATGACATTATCTTAATTACACCTCTCAACTTATCATTTCAAAATTCAAATTTCTGTAACTTCTTTAAGTAGTTGTGTTATGTTTCCATTTCTAGCAAAAGTTACGAGTTTATTGTGTTATATTTTTGTTGTTAAAGGTCATTATTGTGCCATATTTTGTAATAATCGACAAACGAGGCTTTAAGATGAATAATCTAAATAAAAAATGACAGTTTAATAAAAAAAATTAATAAATTTTGAAAAACTAGTTAGGTAAAAAAGTACTATTTTATCATTTTATTTTGGTTAAAAAATAAAAAAAATAATCTATTTTAATTCTAGAAATTTTGTAAAGTTTGTAAAAACAAAATTGTAAGAATATAATTTTCCTAATCTAAAATGAGTCTATGAATGTCAGTTATATTGTTTGATTTGATAATGAACGAAAAACTCAATAATTAGAATCCAACTTTCCAAACTGAAAATCATTTTATTGCTTTATAGTACATTTGAGATGACATATAGACAAATGATTAAGCTAACATCGGTAGAACATTTGGTTTAGAATCATATGGATATCTCAAGTTTATGCTCTTTATCACTCATTTCACCTACTATTCTCTTCCAAAACCAATGTTCTTGCCACACTTTCTCCATCTCTTCAAGTGGCACGCTTTTGGTCTCCGGCAGAAAATAGTGAACAAATAGCGTCATGACCACCATCCATCCTCCAAATAAGAAGAAAATCCCAGACTTCAAGTGGCAAAGCATGGTGAGAAAAGTCTGAGAAACGGTGAAAGTGAAGATAAGGTTCACTGCCACCGTGATGCTTTGCCCCACTGATCTAATTTCCAAAGGAAAAATTTCACTCGGCACTAACCAACCCAATGGCCCCCATGACAACCCAAACCCAACAACATATAAGCACACCATAGCCAAAACCACAAAAGCATACCCTTTGCTCAATCCACCATGATCTTTCAGATGAAAGGCCATTATAGCACCAATTATAACCTGTGATGCAAACATCTGAATGCCCCCAATCATGAACAAGGCTCTCCTTCCTAGTCTATCAACTAAGAACATCGATATGAATGTCGCGGCAAGACCTATAATTCCCGTTATCACTGCTGACAACAGCGATGCACTTTCTCCTAACCCCATTGTCCTGTAAAGTAAAGGGGCATAGCAACCGATCACGTTTATCCCTGTCATTTGCTGGAAAAACGGCATAGCTATTGCCATCACGAGCTGAGGCCTGTACCTTCGTTTCAAGATTATCTTAAGCGTTTGTTTTTCATCTGTTTTCGTAGAACTTGCTCTTATAAGACTGTCAAGTTCTTCTTGCACGTCTTCTACGCCTCGAATCCGCTGGAGTAGTAACTTGGCCTTTTGATGGTCATGGCTGCGTTGGATTAAGCTGTTGGGAGTTTCGGGGAGGAAAATTGCACCCAGTGTTAGGACTGAGGCTGGTACTGCTGCCATGGCCAACGACACACGCCAACCCCACCCACCTTTAATCTTCTCTGCTCCGTAGTTGATTAAGGTAGCAAACACACTACCTATGCAAACGCTAAATTGGAAGCCATTGCTAATTGCTCCTCTTAGTCGTGGCAGTGCCATTTCAGATAGATACACAGGAACAGCCTACAGAAATTACAGATAGATACAAAAAAAAAAAGAAACAATTTTCATTTTGTCTTCAACAGTAATGAACTCAACAAAAAAGAAGCTAGATCCCAAATTTCAGGAAAGTAAATTATTCGGTATGTTAAACGGTATGTTACTACACACCTAATAATTTTACATCGTTTCAGAGTCGAAGTCTAAAGTATTTGTAAGAGTGTAGAAAAGTGAGGGAAAAGATAGCTACCTGGTTTGCAAAACCAACCCCAACTCCAAGCAAAAGTCTACCAAATATGAGCATGAAGACATTGGAAGCTGCAGCTCCGAGAGCTGTACCGGCCAGGAAGGCGGCGCCGCCGGCCAGAATGGATGGTTTGCGGCCAAAGGCTTTGGTGACATGAGAAGAAAAGAAGGAAGTAACGAGACCAGCAACATAGAGAGATGATGTAAAAGAGGTCAAGAGTTGGCTATCAAATACACAGTAGTTGCTGACTTTGGCTTCTTGTTTCTTGACATACACTGTGTGGAAGAACTTCTTCAGAAATGAATCCATGGAGGTCACCCCTCCGGCTATTCCAATGTCATAGCCGAAGAGAAGACCTCCCATGGCAGCCATAGTACAAGACACCACAACATAAGTGGTTATCTTACCATTGCTTTGGACATTTTCACTTTCTATGGAAAACCCAACAGCCATTGATAGCCTCTTCTTTAGAACACAGGAAGAGGCTTAGAGAGATTATTGATTCAGGTTTCATATATGGTTAGTGATGATAATTTATAAGCAAGTGGTGCTTTTTGATTTGTGTACTCAACCTTAGGTTTGAATTTCACCGTAACTGTGATAACTGTCACCGTTGATAAATTTTGGTTGGTTAAAATTGTCTAAAGTTGATCTTATCTCTAAGTAACTTATATCTAGTTAGCAATGTCGAATTTGCTTTGCTTCTCTGACAGAATACGATGTTGTATGTGATGTGATGAAAGACAACACCTAAAGCATTTATGTCTGTAATAATTGTGCAATTAATTTGTCTAAGTTGAGCTTGTGGAGGAGAAATGCATGGGACCAAAACATCGTGAGGAGCTGCTGACACATATATTTGACATGTGCATGGAACATTGAACATGTTGCGGAATTTGTATAACCTACTAGAGTGAAATTTCTGACTGAAAAAACATCACCGTTAATAATCCATCTGTTAGAAAATAACTGCCATGGATTCTTATATGAACATCAAGTTTTAAACACTAATAAACATCTGGTTGATTTAGTTTTCTTGAACATTTTTATACTGAAAAATGTTATTTTAAAATGGATTTGATGAGTTTTTAGAGAGATTACTTAAAAAGATCATAGGAATTAAAATAAAATAATATTTTATAGATAATCTATATAACAGACCTACGTACGATCACTATGATTGCTATTCTGATATAGCACAGTAGAAGGTGATCTGTATTTAATTTTTTCTAAATTCTATTAAAAAATAAAGCTGTTTTATAATGTCCACATATTGTATACTTACTAGTTTGGACCACACCGAGCCTCAATTTTGTATTATTCTTCTATTATATCTCTAAGTTACACATATGTTGATATATTAAAAATCTCTTTAATATATTTTAAAATATTAAAATAAATGTAACTTGAAAACACACTAACTGATCAAGAAAAAAAAAAAGAGAGGAAATACAACTTTCACTTAAGTTAAATAATAACTCTCAACCGTATAAATGATGTGGCATAGAAAAGAAAAGTTTTCATTCTTAGTGGAAAGGATTTCACAAAATAAAATTGATCATGTTTTTATGGATTGTGGATTTAAATGTTAAAATGGTTGAATATAGTGAATAACGTATATTTTTTTTAATTGATCCAGAAATATAATCTTTACTTTCTATTTTGAAATGATCCTTTAGCTTTTGAATTCAATGACTATGAATACTCTATAATGCATCTCTCAGACATCATTATTATCTCTTTTTTTTTTATTACCTGCATTCTAAAACCAAACACTTATTATTGAGTGTCTAGTACCTTATATAGGTCAGCAACCTAAGAATCTTAAGGGCATGTTCTTTTGTGCTGAAATCGCTGTTAAAGACAATATAGGAGAATTATTGTGTTTTTTTTTTTTTATGAAAACAAAGAAATGAAAAGTAATAATTTGCGAGATACATCCATATTTTGCATCCCGCTATTTTGAACAGATTTGAGAGTGATTTTTTCAGTTTACCAATATGCCCATAGCTGTTGCCATTGTTGCTCATTCACGGAGATAGCACTGAGCAACAACTTTGTTTTTGAAGAAGTAATGAAATCGAATACATCGTAGTTGAATCCGATTCCAAATTCAATAGCTTTTGTTCAATTTACCCAATTACATTTTTCTTGTATCTGATTCCAATATGAAAGGATTTTCATGTTTAACGGTTTAACCAGTTCCATTTTGGGTGTACTTGATTCCACTAATTTCTCCACAACTTTGTTTCATTTTTTTTTCTTTGGTGAACAAAAATTTAAATATTTAATTCAAATAAAATATATTATAATATTTATTTTTTCAATTAATAAATATCATTAATATTCTTAATTATCACAGAAAAAAATCAAAATTAATTACAACTTATCTAATTATCATTTTATATTACTTTTAATAACAATGACAATTTGGTAATATAAATTTTTCATCAATTAAATTTTATTTTTTATTTTAATCTTTCACATACTTTCACAAAATTTATTCTTAAATTCATTCAACTTTTTAAAAATAAACAACATAATCATCACCTTTAAATCCATTCAAAAGAACACATAAAAAATTGGAACAGTCGAAGATGGACAGTTAGAAATCAAGGTTAATAATCAGATGAAGAGGAGAACTTGAAAAATCAAGGTTAATATATATATATATATATATATATATATATATATATATATAAATAAATATGTATATA